>Ga0172378_10003803_pt1 | contig 14192 bp, 13 predicted proteins | sample GrowelOW332metaG_FD_119755 | JGI IMG/M metagenome (GOLD analysis project Ga0172378, IMG submission 119755) | Groundwater microbial communities from an aquifer near a municipal landfill in Southern Ontario, Canada - Pumphouse #3_1 metaG | ecosystem: Environmental > Aquatic > Deep subsurface >... | reverse complement strand
TATTAATATCAAACAAAAGGTGAAGAAAGTTTATCAGTTTTGTATCAATTCTCAAGTGGATTTTAAGGTAAAAGATAGATATGATGCATGAACTAGAGCCACACTTTTGTAAAGTCATCTATTATCAAATAAATAAATCGTCATATAAAAAGTAGTGAATCCTATTTTGGAAATTCACTACTTTTTCATTTCGTTTAATTTTAAACCTTTTATTTTTATTCTTTAATTACAGCTTTATAACCGTAAAACCTAAAGGTCATAATGCATTCACTAACTATCAACACCATCATACTAATCTCGAATAGTAAACCCAGACTGTAGTATCGACCAGAAAGGCTAGCCAATAGTGAAAGTAGGAATATAACTCCTGAAACAATGTAATATATCTTTCTATTTTTAACGCTCAAATTGTATCCGTTTTTTTCAAATATAAAAGCCATAACAATTTCCACAATTAATAGAATGAAAATTGTAAAATATTTCCCTACTCCTAGCATGCTAAATGCAGGAATAATACTGATTAATACAGCAAATATACTCACGTAAGCAATAACCCATTTTGCCAGTTCTTTCTTATATACTTTAGTGTAGAATTTTTCTTTGTAAAACGACTTATACAACATTGTTCCAACAACCATTAGTACGACCGATCCAATTACTAATATAATACTTAGTACTAACATTGCTATAAAAGTTTGATTTGTTGAGCCCATGTTAACAATTAAATTCACTAAAAAGATAACAATTCCCGCTACAAGCAGCGCTAAACTAACGATGCTGTATATTTTAAACTTAGTGATTTGTTTGTAATCTACTTTATCTTCTTCATTTGTAGTTAAAACTACGTTAGATGTATCTCCAAAAAGCTCGTCTATGCTTACGTTCAACACTTTCGCTAATGCGGGTAGTATTGTTGCATCAGGATAAGATTTACCTACTTCCCATCTAGAAATAGTTTTGTCGGTAACGTTTAACTTTTCCGCCAGTTCCCTTTGAGTCATGTGCAGTTCTTTTCTGCGCTTAGTAATAATCTGTGATATTTCCATATTCTGTCTCTCTTTCTACCAACATTATATTTCTCAATGGCAGTTAATAGAACTCTACAAGTGTTCAATTCACTCTCAATATATAGGAATATACCTTTTTATTATAAGTTATGTTCCACAAACTTAAATAATTATTATTTTTTTCTCTTAAAAACACCAAATAATATATCGAGCAACGAATCGTGTTTTTTATCTATTCTTGCGCTCTGCATATACTCTCGTTTGCTCGAGAATCTAAACTGATTGATATTGTTCATCGTATCGAAATCCACTTCCGTGAAAACTACGCCGAGTTCAAAAGCTGTTACCTTATCTATTTTTCTTACAATTTTCGCTCCAACTGTTCCTATATCAGCAATTTTGATTTTCACTTCATTTCCAACATTGAGCGGATAGTGATTGACCAATTTTGATAAAGTAAGACTCGCACCATTGTCAGATAAATCAGAAAGTTCCCCACAATTTTCGCAGACGTTACCTTCGTGATCTTCATTCATATCGACCTGTTCAATATTCATGGTAGCTGGAATCCTTATTGATCCTCTAAGACTCTTTCTATCTATAAAAATAAACAGAGCAATAAGCGTTCCAAACCCGTTATAACCGCACCAAACTAAATTGATAATAGTAGCCGGAAGAGATGATATATTTCCCCAATTATTCACAATATTCACTATTCCAAATGTCATAGCGACTAAGGTGATAGCAAACAGAATAATGTGCGGAAATGCTAATCTAAAATTGAAGTGATCTTTATTGGTAACCGTAGCTTTGGGAGTAACGTTGAATTTTAAAGCTTTGTTTGCAATTACTTCAGTGAGAAATGCCCAAGCCATGTGCGGCGCTAAGGCCATGTCGTAAATGTGAGACCAGGTTATATTTCTCGTGCTGTTAGAAACTCTTCTAAAATACAAAATATTCGATAGGAAATAAGGTAAGAACACCAAAATAATATCTAAACCCAACGAATCAAAAAGAGTCACTCCAAAAATCAAATATAAAAATGGAGCTATCGTATAAACCATCTTTTGAAGGCCAAAGGTCCAGTAAAAGAGTCCGTCAACATATACGATTCTCTGCATTAATGTAAGACCTTTGACATTTAAAGGATTATATTTTTTAGATACTTGGATATTTCCCCTAAGCCATCTATCTCTCTGTTTAATCTGATCTGAAATGTTTTCAACGCTGAGCCCTAATGCCAGTGGTTTATTTACAAAAAATGACTTGTATCCTTTAGCTTGAATCAGCATTCCAGTTGCCATGTCTTCAGTTATACTTGCCGTGGGAATCCCGCCGATTGCTTCGATAGCTTCTCTTCTAAATACCGCGTTTGATCCAACGTGTAGCACAGCGTTATATGCCGCTCTCTTCTCCTGAGTATTTCTCATGAAAAAATCTTGCTCATTAGGAACAAACTTTCCAACTTTAAGATTATTTTGATAGACGTCGTTGTTGTAAAAAACCTGGGGAGATTGAACAAATCCAGTTTTGCTATCTTCAAAGTAATATATCATATCTAACGCTATAGATTTTTTAGGAATCATATCCGCATCCAGAACCAATACTAATTCTCCGTTTGAATGATTCAAGACGTTATTAATATTTCCAGCTTTAGCGTGTGAGTGATCTTCTCTTGAAACGTAGTGAGCTCCGCACTTCTCACAAAATTCTTTAATCTCTTCTCTGCTGCCATCATCTCCGACGTAGACATTCAATCTGCATTTTGAATATTCAATTTTAAGAGCGGCGAGCACGGTTCTCGAGACGATGAATAGCGGTTCGTTATAAGTGCTGATAATTACATCTAGCGTAGGTAGTTTTTTGAACTTTAAATCTTTTTTAGGTTCTATGACCTTGTCAGTTCCCATCATCGTTTTAAATACCAACGACTGCATCATTCCAACAAATTCAGTAATGACAAGAATAATACCAAAAACCATACCGAAGGAAAACTGCTTGGGCATGCTGAAACCAAAGCGCCACGACATGTACACTAAACCGTAAAATACACCTAGGTATCCAATAGCTCGGATAGCTTTCTTATTTTTATAAGATATTATAAGAAGAATAAAAAGCAGTATGATCGCAATGGCAAAAACAATAAACTCAGGTGATTTTAAAAATGCGATAATGTCCATGATACAATTGTTCCATTTCTTAATTGATACTTTTTAATATTATATCATACATATAATAAACAAAAATCTACTAAAAATATTCTATTTCATATTTTGTCAATATTTGTCATTTTGCTTAATTATTCTTATTTTTTTTCATATTTTGAAATATTTTTCATGTATTTTGACATCTTTTGCAATATATTGCTAGACTTTGAAAATTAAGTGGTGTATATTAAATTTATTGAAAGGGGTATCATTATGATTAAAAAACAGCTGTTCTCCAACATTCTAAATATGATAGACTCTCATGGCTTTGCGACCTATAAAGAGATGAGCGATGCCCTAGACTGCTCTGAATCAACAATTAGACGCGCCGTGGAAGAATTGTCCGCAACGGGAAAATTAGCTCGTGAAAGAGGTGGAGCTTCTTCTACTATTGTTAGCGATTTTTTCTCTAGCGATCAAAATTTGATAACTCGAGAAAGAATTGATGCTCCTATAAAGAAGAAGCTTGCTGAAAAGGCTTTAACTCTAATAAAAGATAATATGACAATTTATATCGATGCTGGGTCTACTACCCTTTACTTAGCAAGGATGATTTCTAACTTGTCTATTACCGTAGTTACAAATTCATTTACCATCGCAAAAGTCTTAACTGAACGGCACATAAATACATTTTTAATCGGAGGTCAGTTAAAACTCACGACCGATGCTGCAGTTGGACCGATGGCCGCAGAATCTATTTCGCGGTTCACTTTTAATTACGGTTTCTTTGGTTCGAACGGTGTCACTCCAGAAAAAGGATTCTCGACTCCGGATATGGGCGAAGCGTACATAAAACGAACAGGGATCCAAAATTCATTAATATCAGTTTTCTTAGTAGATGCAAATAAATTCAACAAAGACTCAGTCGTCAGTTTCTGCGCATTAAAAGACAAAATAATAATTACTGATTACAAAGATATAGAAGGCAAGTATAAAGATGCCAAGTTAATGGAGGTGTAGAAAAATGATTTATACATTAACTCTCTCCCCTTCACTGGATTACTATTTAGATGTTGAAAATTTTGAAAAAGGATTAATAAACCGCTCAAAAACCGAGACTTTCAAAGCTGGAGGAAAAGGAATAAACGTTTCGTTCATTCTCAATCAGTTGGGAGTTGAATCAATTTCACTAGGCTTTCTATCAGGATTTACTGGCGAGGAGATCGAACGCTTGCTGCTCAAAAACCATATAAAATCTGATTTCGTTAAAACTCAAGGTAATTCGCGAATCAACGTGAAGGTCAACAGCGATTCCGAGACTGCAATAAACGCAAATGGACCGCACATAAACGACAGTGAAATCTCTCAGCTTTTGAGAAAACTGAATAGACTAAACCCCGGAGACACTCTTGCCATTTGTGGCAACAGTCCATCAACTCTTCCGAAGGATATCTACAAGAAAATTATGGAAGTCATCAAAGATAAAGACGTTAGAACTATCGTTGATGCTACTGGTGAGTTGTTGCTAGCAACTCTCGCCTATCGTCCTTTTCTCATCAAACCAAACCAAGAGGAACTGGAAGAGGTCTTAAATAAAAAATTTAATTCGGTTCAAGAGATAATTGAAGGAATGAAATATCTTAAATCTTTAGGAGCGAGAAATGTCATTGTCAGTCGAGGAGGCAACGGAGCAATTATGTTAGATGAAAATGATGTCATCTATAACTTTAAGGCGGTAAAGGGAAAGACGCTATCTACTGTAGGTGCAGGAGATTCCCTGGTCGGAGGCTTTATCGCAGGCTACTTGAAATTCGGTAATTACGAAGAAGCGCTTAAGTTGGGTCTGGCAGCCGGCGCAGCTACGGCTTTTTCGAATTATATCGCCACAGGAGATAAAATCTTACAAATCTACAAACAAATTAAAGAAAGGAGTTTGGATTATGAAGATAAAAAGCTTGTTGTCTAAATCTAGCATTGACTTGCATGCCAGCGCTAGTTCCAAAAAAAATCTGATAAATTCAGCTTGCGACCTAATGGTTAAAGGTGGAAACATCACTGATGCATCCGCTTACGCTGCTGCTGTATTTAAAAGAGAAGATGAATCGACTACTGGTATTGGTGATGGAATAGCAATTCCACACGCAAAGGGAGACTTTGTTAGCAAACCCGGTTTAGTCGCTATGGTTATTAAAGACGGCACAAATTTTGATTCGCTCGATGGCGAACCTGTCAAATTGCTATTTTTAATCGCAGCACCAAACTCAAAAGATAACATTCATTTAGAAGTTCTCGCAACTCTCTCAAAATTGCTCATGGATGAAAAACTCGTACAGAATCTTATTTTGGCAAAATCCAGACAGGAATTCATCGATATTCTTTCAGCGGCAGAAGAGGCCAGAGCTGAAAAGAACAAGGATGCTAAAAAAGTTTCTTCCGATGATACTGGTTACGATATTCTTGCCGTAACGGCATGTCCCACAGGAATCGCTCACACTTACATGGCACAAGAAGCCATTGAAAACGCTTGTAAAAAGCGCGGACTTAAAGTTAAAGTCGAAACTAATGGTGCCGACGGTGTCAGAAGTCTATTGACGGACAAGGATATTAAAAATGCAAAAGGAATCATTATCGCTGCTGATATTGGTGTTGCAATGGGAAGATTCGATGGCAAAAAACTCATTGAAGCTTCCGTTTCTAAAGCCATATCGAGCGCAGATGATCTCATAGATCAAGCCCTTGAAGGTAAAGGTGCTGTCTATCACGCTGCTAGCGGTGAAGAAGTCTCTTCTAATAACGGTAAAAAAGATACGGTGTGGCACACGATTTACAAACACTTAATGTGCGGTGTTTCGCATATGTTACCTTTCGTCATTGGTGGTGGTATATTAATAGCAGTAGCCTTCTTGATCGATGGTGCAGCTGGTAACTCTGCTGCAGGTAGTTCATTTGGTTCAGTTAATGTTGTCGCCGCTTGGTTTAAAACCTTAGGTGGTTACGCCTTCGGGTTCATGATTCCTATTCTTGCTGGTTTTATCGCTTACTCAATCGCCGGAACTCCCGGTTTGTTGATTGGATTTGTTGGAGGTGCTTTAGCTACCGTTTCCAACTTCTCAATTGGTTACGCGATAAATGGTGGAACTTCAGTTGCTACAGCTGGTTTCATCGGAGCCTTATTCGCAGGTTTCGCTGGTGGATATTTGGTCGTAGGTTTGAAAAAATTATTTGGGTTTATGCCCAAATCTATGGATGGCTTAAAACCCATGTTAATTTACCCTGTTATTGGAGTTTTAGGAATCGGTCTATTCATGTTCGTTATGAATACACCCTTCCAGTACATCAATATCGGATTTAACAATATGTTAAATTGGCTCGGTGATAAGAATCTAGTTGTTTTGCTCGGTGCGATCTTAGCTACTATGATGGCGACCGATATGGGTGGCCCTATCAACAAAGCCGCTTACATGTTTGGAACAGCCATGCTAACTCAGGCTGCAGCTTCAACAGATCCTGCTTTCCAGGCTTACTGCTGGGAATTGATGGCTTGTGTTATGATCGGTGGTATGGTACCTCCGCTCGCAATTGCTTTAGCTACTAATTTATTCCCTCAAAAATGGTCGAAGAAAGAAAGATCTGATGGTAAAGTTAACTATGTTATGGGTCTTTCATTCATAACTGAAGGTGCGATTCCTTACGCTGCAAGTTATCCCCTTCCCGTTATTTTATCTTCGATGATCGGTTCAGCTGTTGCTGGTATTCTCTCCGCCTTATTCAAATGTCAATTGATGGCTCCTCACGGTGGTATCTTCGTATTCCCCGTCGTTACCGGTTGGCTTTGGTATCTAGTTGCCCTCTTAATAGGTTCGCTAGTAGGTGCTTTGATGCTCGGTGTTACAATGAAGAACAATTCCAATCCTGAATTAAAAGGAAACTGGAAAGGTTTGTACAATGTACACACAGGTGAAAAAAAATAAAAATAGTTTGTAAAAACTAAATAGTCTAGTATGCAAAATGGCTAGAGTTTCTAACCATTTTGCTTTTTTAAAAAAATAGAAAGGTCACAAAAATTATGGAAAGTTTTAATTACACCATTAAAGATCCGGAAGGTATACACGCGCGTCCCGCAACTGTTTTAGTTCAAGCGTGCAAAAAGTTCGACTGCGTTATAAATATCGCCAAAGGAGACACTAAAGTTGATGCAAAAAGAATCTTTGGCATCATGGGTTTGGGTGCTAAAAAGGGCGATGTTATCGTTTTGAGTTTTGTCGGCGATGATGAAAAGGATGCCTTTTGTAAAATTAAAGGTATCGTAGAGGAAAACTTCTAAAATGGACACGTATCAAGGCATTAGAATCTTTGATGGCATTTCGATTGGCAAAATCAAATATTTAAATTTTGACAGTGAAATTAAAGAGAGTTTTGGTGCGGGAAAAGATATCGAAACCAACCGTTTTAAAATCGCTCAAGAAAAAGCGATTAAAGATACTGAAGAACTTTATAAAGAAGCTAAAAAAAAGCTTTCAAGTAAAAATGCAGACATCATTAATTCGCATGTCGAAATGCTTCAAGATCTCGATTTCATCGACTTAGTTAACGATAGTATCCAAAAGGGTTACACTGCTGAATACTCGACATTTAGCGCAGGTCAGAAATTGATGGATATGTTTTCAAATATGACCGATTCATACATGAAGGCAAGAGCGAATGACGTCAAAGAGATCTACGCGCAAATCGTTGATAATTTGCGCAAAACTGACTGTAAGATTAAGCTTACGGAACCGGTTATTATTGTCACTGACGACATTCCTACCTCTGCTCTTTTAAAGATGAATAAGAAATTCCTTCAAGGTTTAGTTCTTCTTAAAACTTCGACCAACGCTCACGTTGCCATACTAGCCAGAACGATGGAAATACCATCTATCGCTTCGGTCGAAGGTGTTTTTGATCAAAAAAACGACGGAAGACTAGCCATCCTTGACGGAAGCAAAGGAAAGTTGATTGTAAACTACCCTTCCGACGTGCTATCTCAGTATGTAAATCTTCAAAAAAAAGAGTTAAAGGCGAAAGATGAACTGAAAAAATACATCGGTAAAAAGGCTGTTACCAAAGATGGTAAAACAATTAAAATCAACGCTAACATATCTTCAGCCGCTGAAGTTGATGTGGCTTTGAGAAATGACGCTGAAGGAATAGGTCTATTCCGCTCTGAATTCATCTATCTTTCCGCAAGTGACTACCCGACTGAAGACGATCAATTTGAGCGCTACAAAAGTGTCGTTGAAATTATGAAAGATCGCGAAACAGTTATTCGAACCTTAGATATAGGTGCGGATAAGAAGGTAGATTACTTTGATTTACCAAAAGAAAATAATCCAGCTTTAGGTTATCGTTCCATACGTATTTGTCAGGACCGCACCGATATATTTCTCACTCAACTTCAAGCTTTATACAGAGCTTCTGCCTACGGAAATCTATCGATAATGATTCCCATGATCATATCGGAAAGCGAAATTGATTTTGTTTTAAATATGTGCGAACTTGCCAAGGATAACTTACTGTCGAGAAATCTTAAATTTAATCCCAATACGAGAGTAGGTATTATGATCGAGACTCCGGCCGCTGTAATAATGTCTGACGTCTTTGCAAAAAAAGTTGATTTCTTCTCTATCGGAACAAATGATCTCTCCCAGTATACCTTAGCAATCGACAGACAAAATCAAAAGTTAAATAAATTCTTTAACCCTCACCACAGAGCAATATTGCGCTCAATAATAAGTGTAACTGAAAATGCTCACAAAGCTGGTATTCCTGTCGCTATTTGCGGCGAGTTAGCCAGAGATCCTGAACTTACTGGATTCTTCATGAAAGTTGGAGTTGATGAATTATCTGTTTCGTCTCCCTACATCCTGCGCTTAAAAGCGAATATCGATGAGTTGAATACTAAAGATATAGATATATCAAAATATATAAATTAACTTTCTATTCTAAGCGTGATAACTGATTAGGTATCATGCTTTTTAATTTGGATTTAAATCTGATGAGTCAAAGTAAAAAGGCCAGAACAAACTGGCCTTTTGAACACTTATTAGAATTTAAAATTTATACTATTCGTCTTTATAACGGTAGATCTTTTCTCTTAAATATAACTATTCCCGCAGCGTATCCGGCGACTGCAACAACACCCAATACTAAGTACTGCCAAACGAATGTCAGTGTTAAGATATCTGTAGCATTATAAAGAGTCATCAGCGTGAAGTATTTGAAGAATTCAATACTTGTATCAATGCTAGAAAGAATGCTTAGCACATAGAATACGATTGGTACTCCTGCTCCTATAGCAAGAGATCTACCAGATGTATTAAAGGTACACGAAGCGAAGAAACTAATACCGCTTAAAGCTAATTGTAGAAGCAACATGCCAACTAACAATTCAAAGTAGTCAAGTACCACCAACGAATCAGGCGACATTATTGAACTTACAATAACTCCTCCTACAAATACGACTGCAAACATTCCAATCAAGGAAAGAATAAGTCCTAAACCGTTTGTAAAGGTAACTTGGTTTCTAGTTGTCTTAGTTGAAAGAACTATACCTAAAGAGCCTTTGTCAACTTTGCTAGCTATAGATTTATTTGCAACAACAATAGTAAAGACCATCGGTAACAGCAAACACATGCCTCCCAAGTAGGATACAGAGAGGAAACTGGTTAAATCTAAAGTAGATGCAGGTCCTGTCGAATCTGCCGCTCTAGCGAGCATTTGCTCGTAAGCAAATATCATCATAATAAGGAAAAGAACTAAAACGCCTGTTATTATCGCTAATAACTTCCAATTAGATTTCCAGTATTGTTTGAATAATGTCTTATTTATCATTTTTCTTGTCCTCCCCGTAGAAACTCATAAAGTAATCTTCTAAACTGTTCTTAATCTCTGAGAAATATTTAATCTCGTATTTGTTGAGTATGTGGAAGAATTCGTTGATGTCTTCATCTTTTACATTTACAACAACGTGTTTTTTATCTGCTTCTTTGCAGCTTATTTTCAAGTCTTCCTTATTGAACTTATCGTAGTCCGAAGCTTTGATAAACTCGATTTTATATCTCTTGTTTTCGTTGTGTTTAATATCAGTGATATTCAATTCACTGACGATAATGCCATTTTTAATGATGGCGACTCTGTCACAGGTGCGCTCGACTTCTTGGAACATGTGAGAACTTAGAAGAATCGTAGCTCCTCTTTTTTTCTCTTGTTCAACTAATGCTATAAACTGTTTCTGCATCAAAGGATCAAGTCCAGATGTAGGTTCATCCAAGATTAAGATTGGAGGTTTATTCATAAAGGCAGTAACGATACCAACCTTCTGTTTCATTCCCTTACTCATCTTCTTGATTTTGCCTGAAGTATCAATACCAAACATCTTTATCAATTCGTCAGCTCTGGTGTAGTCCGTCAAGCCTTGAAGATTGCCGATAAACTTGATGTACTCCGTGCCAGTCATGTCTTCAGGGAAAGCAATCTCACCAGGTAAGAAGCCTATCTTGCCATCCATGTTAGCCGGATGTTTCCAAGTATTGAGTCCATCGATGATCACTTCTCCGCTATCGGTTTTAGAAAAACCCAATATATGTCTGATAGTCGTTGTCTTTCCAGCTCCATTCGGTCCTAAAAATCCGAATACTTCGCCTTCTTTAATCTCAAAGGATACGTTGAATATTCCTTTGTGATTGCCGTAATCTTTCGTAATGTCTTTAACTTTAATACATGTAGATTCCATATTAATTTCCTTCCTCTTTTACTTCTAGTTTTTTCAAAACACCTTCCATCAAGTGTATGGATGTTTTAAAATCTTCTAAACCTTTATCATCTAATCGATCTAATACAACAGAAATATGTTTTAAATACTCAGCGTGCATTTTCTTAGAAAATTCCTTACCTTCAGCGGTAAGTGTTAACACATTCACTCTCTTGTCGCTTTCAGAAGTAACTCGTTTGACTAAGCCCTTCTCTTCTAATCGATCTACAAGATATGTAAATGAACCAAATTTCATTTCAACTTTCTTCGCATAGTACTTCATATGCTGATTCGCCTTCATATTCATAACGAAAATTGTCTTTAACTCATTCTTTTTTAAACCTGTATCAACACTAGGTTTAAAAGAACCCATGAAATACTTTAGCAGTCTAGGCAACACATATATATGCTCAATTATATATTCTGAATCTTCTATCATTTGTATCTCCCTTCACTTCAAATTCAATTTACTTTGAATTCTAAGTATTTAAAGTATACATTGACGTTGTACCACAGTCAACAGTTTCGCTTAGAATTCTAAGCACTTTAAGTATATCGGTTTAACTTAAGTATTACTTAAGGTATATAGTAAAATTTAACTGAACAAATATATAAGCCATTTATACTTTGCTGTAAGTTTTAATAAAGATATATTTCAATTACATTATGATATCTTTTATGTGAACAAATATTTATCGCTATATATAAGAATAATATCTCGTTAATATGCATAAAAATAGTGACGTTGTAACATTTGAAAAATACTTGAAATTATTTTCATTTTTAAAGTCAATTAACATGTTAAACCACAATAGGTTTAATGTTAATTTATTTAATATTAGGTAATTTCTCAACAATATTTAACCTTATTTACACTTTTTAGCTATTTGTTAATCATTTTCATTCTTTTGTGATTAATGTATCATTTTTATGAAAAACACTTGTAAAGTTTCGTATATTTTTTTAAACTTTAATAGTAAATATTCTCTATTAATTGGAAAGGAAAATTATTTATGAAAAAAACATTATTATTTAGTTTATTACTCATTTCTACAGCTGGTTTAGCAGGATGTGATTCTGCGGCAAATTCATCAGCAATTGCCTCCGTTTCTGAAATTGCGACTAGCGAAGTTACATCAACTGCAACTTTGAGTGCAAATACATTTGAAGATCAATGCATCCTTGCTGGAATCGATTTAACTTACGAAGATCCCAACGCTGCAATAACAGCAACTGAAGACCACAGCGATGGCGAAGGTGACATTGTCACAGCCGGTGCTTCATCCTCAACTGGTAAATATGAATCAATCAATACCTACGAAGAATTAGCCTATAGAGGTTCTCTTCGTTACGCGACTTACTACTGGACAAACGACGTTAACTTCACGGCCGGTTACAGCCTTGTAGATTGCGGCCAAGCTACTACTTTAGCTGAAGCAGCTAACCTTGAAGACGCAAAGTACGTTACAGAAATGTTCCCTAACGACAATACAGAATACACATTAGCGTGTTCTATGTACTCCATAGGTCAAACAGTTTTCACTACTGCTGATCAAGAAGGAAATACAAACGTTGCTTTCTTTGGTGCAGCTGCCGGATTCGCAGTTGATGAAGAAGGTAATCCTACATTAACAGTAGGTTGGATGGGATTTGGCGATTCTGTTAAAAATATCATAACTTCAGGTAAAACCGAAGTTGTATATATCGAATACTTCCCTGAAAGAATCTTAAAATCAGGAACTAACGGCCGTACATACGGTTGTAAGGTCCAATGTGAAGTTGATTTTTCAAAGACTAACTTAATAGGAATGGATTACTACACAAAAACTCCTGTAACTGGTACTGACTTTGATTTGACTGATGCTGCATCTAATTACACAGCTCTCTCTGTCACTTTCAATCTTACAAGTCTCGCAAATATCGGCTAAGCTAAACCTTAGCACACTAATAAAAATTCCTTTAGATTATATCTAGAGGAATTTTCTTTTGGTCTTCGTTTCTCAAATCTAAATAAAAATGTACTGTTCTATCAGTTTATCTTTGATAGCACCTAAATGAATATTCTCAGCAGCTTTTGAAATGTTTATTCTTCTAATTTGGGAGAATATTTTTAATCTTTATAAGTTAGAGCGTCAGCAAATAAGCTTCGCTCTTTAATATATCGGTCAACGGTTGTCCCATGTAGGACAAATTCACTCCTAAATCCTTAAGTTCATCTTCCACATTTAAAGCTCTAGCGCAAGCTAGACATCCATCGACGACAACTCCTTCGGCTATGGCTATCTTAATTAAGTTGCTTATCTTTTCATTTTCAACAGCAAGCTTTGCTGTTTGTCCCCAAATGATTATTCTCACTTCATCAAACCATTCTTTCTTCTTGGCGTTTATTACATATAGAAACACCATGTGTTCTGAAGTTACTGGATCAGCATTGGTCCACAAAACGTTCAATTCATTCTTTTTCATAAATATATCACCTTTCTTATTCAGTTCACCATATTGGTAAATAAACTAAAAAACAGATTAGTCGTTTAAAAATATGTGAATTAAATTGTTATATTAATTATATCATGATTTATAAAATAGCTACACCTACGCAACTTATTCATGAAGTCATTGTTTATTAAATCAATATTCTTCTACTCGTCATCCACTCCTATATGCTCATATTTAATTAGCAATTACATATAGCATTAAAGACGACACTAGCAAGAGTCCTGAATACCAGAATGTCACTCGAGTTAAGAACATATTAACATCTTCAAATAGATTCCTCTTATCAATACTAGAACCTAACAATACAGGAGTTTTATTCTTTTTTGCATTCCTTTCATAAATCCAAACAAATGATATATCCATAGATAAACAAAGAATATTACAAACTAAAAATGCATGCTCAGTCGGTGTAGTAAAAAGTACTTTACCATTACCGTAATACGTTAGCAAAGTAGCTCCTATTATATAAATAATATCAACGATAAATATTGTTGTAACAATTTTTTGAAACTTAGTGTTTTTCTTACCATTTACTATAAGAGTAGGTATGTTCTTCTTCTTTAATACATAATTATAATAGCAATAGAGGACTAGAACTAAATACAATGCAAAGAAGACTATATTTACAACTAAACTAATCGTGTGAAGCATATGACAAATCCTCTCTTTCTAACAACCTACAAAACATAAGGATGAAGTCAACAGAACAATAGACAACATAAATATAGCGAATCCGCCTGTAATATGATGACT
>Ga0172378_10003800_pt1 | contig 14200 bp, 19 predicted proteins | sample GrowelOW332metaG_FD_119755 | JGI IMG/M metagenome (GOLD analysis project Ga0172378, IMG submission 119755) | Groundwater microbial communities from an aquifer near a municipal landfill in Southern Ontario, Canada - Pumphouse #3_1 metaG | ecosystem: Environmental > Aquatic > Deep subsurface >... | reverse complement strand
TCCGAGTACGCCATTTGCCGGATTGTTTAACACGGGTAACTTAGGTTTGATGAAAGTCCAAGCAAGAGAGATAGAGCATTCGAATTCCCAGAATGCAGCAATACGGCTTTTGCTCCGATAGCTTAGATTGGAGAGTGCTGCCAATAGTAAATTAGTAGTAATTTGGCCGTATAGGTTGGTTCGAATCCTATACGGAGTTCCATTTTGAGAAAGCATTGACCGAGTGGCTTAAGGTATGCTCCTAGTGGAGCAAATGTTCAAGCAACATCAAGGGTTCGAATCCCTTATGCTTTCTCATTTTAATAATGTGTTTTAGGAGAGATGGCTGAGCGGTCTAAGGCGGCAGTCTTGAAAACTGATGTGCGATTATTCGTACCGTGGGTTCAAATCCTACTCTCTCCGCCAATTTTGTTTTAGGGTGATTAGCTCAGTTGGTTAGAGCGTCACGTTTACACCGTGAACGTCGGGGGTTCGAGTCCCTCATTACCCACCAAGTTTAATAGTAGAGTAATGTTGAAACGGAGAGATGGCTGAGTGGTTTAAGGCATCGGTTTGCTAAATCGTCGTACTACAGTACCGAAGGTTCAAATCCTTCTCTCTCCGCCAATTTTATGTCCCTATCGTTTAGTGGTTAGGATACCAGAATTTCACTCTGGTGACGCGTGTTCGATTCACGCTGGGGATACCAATTTTGTTTTGAGGGGGCTGTAGCTCAGTTGGTAGAGCGTCTGTTTTGCAAGCAGAATGTCATGGGTTCAAATCCCTCAAGTTCCACCACCATTTTGCGGGATAGAGTAAGAGTAACTCGGCGGATTCATATTCCGCGTCTTATGCCGGTGCAAGTCCGGCTCCCGCTACCATTTTAGGGTTCTTAATTCAATAGTAGAATACGTGATTTTAATCACGCTACGATGGAGCATAACCATCAGAACCCACCATTTTAGCAAACAAAAAGGGACTTTCCTCCAGAGGACCAGGAGAGCGGACTGTTAATCCGTCATATTTGTTCTTAGCAGAAGGTTCTTCCCTTCCTTAAGTGGTTCGAATTCTTCTTCCTCCGCCAATTACAACAGAAAATCCAGCCGTTTCTATGATTGTCCACAAGACCATGAGCGCCTCGGTTTTCTACTTTTACAATTAGTTTTGTCTCTATCGTCTAGAGGTTATGACACCGGGTTTTCATCCCTGCAACAGGGGTTCGATTCCCCTTGGAGATGCCAATTTGTTTTAGGAGAATGGTTTTTCTTGGGTTATTTAAACCGTTTCCAATAAAAGGATAGGCGCTTATGAATTGTTTTGATGGACATAGAATCTATAATGGATGCCCTGATTCAACACTAAAAAGTAAATTAGATCAGGATGAGAAAGAGATAATAAGACTGACGAATTTAATTAAAGGTCTTGATGATGGAATATCAGTAACTTATTTCCCTGGATATCCCGATCACGGATACATGAGTTTTAAGGATTATAAGGTGTTGATAGATCAATTCTATGACACAAGAATCGAAGCATTAACTGCTGCTTTAAAAAAATTACAAAATGATCAAATTTAATTTTTCTAACATCGTTCAAAGTTGAATTTTATTTCAGCAATCAAAAGAAAGAGAGAAAAAATCATGCGTTGTACTCAATTGATCGGTCTTTCAAAAGTTGCAAAGAGTTGGTTGAAGAAGTATTGTAAGCAAAGACATTATTTTCAAAAGGTCTTTCGCGCTTATGATAATGATGGAGATTGGGTAGAGGTTGAGGATTCTGAAGGAACTGAGTTGTTATCAAAACCTTTGGAGGAGAATGGAACGGTTTTTGGAATGGCTGGTGAAGAGGCATGTATTCTTCAACAGTATGAGATGGATAATGGCTCGATTGTTGAGGAGTATGTTCAATGTGCTCCTTGGTCAAGTGGACCTTGTATATTTTTGGCTTTGAGATTTCAAAGCACAAAGAAACCTGTGGTAAAGAGTTTGTGGTCTGAAGAAGAAATAAATAGTTACTGATTAAACCAAAGAGACATTTATGATAAACAATAGAAAAGAAATCCCTTTATTGTTGAATGCGCTGAATCTTACAGGAGAGGGAGCAGAGATTGGCGTATTGAGAGGAGAATTTTCTAAAATAATTTTAGAAAATTGGAAAGGGAAAAGATTGTATTCTATTGATGCTTGGAAGCATTTTGAAGAAGGATACATTGATATTAACAATCCTGAAGATGATGTTCATGAACAATCTTATCAGATAACGCGTAAAACTCTTTTACCTTTTGGGGAGAGAAGTAAAATTTTAAGAATGACGAGTAAGGAGGCATCAGAAGAGTTTGAGGATGGTCAACTTGACTTTGTATACATAGATGCAAATCATTCTTATGAATTTTGTCTTGAAGACATTAGTCTTTGGTATCCAAAAGTGAAGGCTGGTGGTGTTATTTCTGGTCACGATTATAAGAATACGACTACGGAATACGGAGTAATGGAAGTAAAGAAAGCCGTAGATGAATTCTTTCATGGTAAAGAAATTCTTGTAACTAAGAAAGACTGGCCTTCGTGGATTGTAGTAAAATAAATTTGTTGCGAGCATAACATAAATGGTAAATATGTGAGAAACAAAGATTAAGATAGTCATTGTTCAAAAAAATTAGATTTTCATTTCCTCGCGTGTACGTGGTCATAAAAAACAAAACTAAATTTCTTAATTAAGGAATGGACATTGTTTATTCATCAATGCATTTCCTATCACAAACATTAAAAGAATTAATGACACACAAGGAGAAGGAATGGAAAAACCGTGGATTAAAGAAGCCAGAAACTTCAACTCTTTATTGCTGTTGCTTTTTATTGGATTAAAGTTAGCAGGTTTTATCAATTGGACTTGGTGGTGGGTGTTTTCTCCTGTTTGGGTACCATTTGCTGTAGGATTTGTGCTTGTGTTGTTTTATACGATTGTCTTTATAATTAGTGTGTGTTTTAAATTATGGAAAAAATTATGGAAATTAAATTTACAAAGAAAAACAAAGATGCGGTAACGCCGATTCGTACAACTGATGGGGCAGTAGGGTATGATCTTACTGCTGTTTCCAAATATGAAAAAGGGAAAGATCTTATTGGATATGATACGGGTATTGCTGTTGCTATTCCAAAAGGTTATGTTGGAGTATTGTGTTCAAGGTCGAGTGTTTCAAAGGTTGGATTGATTTTAAGCAATGGTGTCGGCATTATCGACAATGATTATCGTGGAACATTGCAGTTGGTGTTTTGGAAGTATGATAAAGAAAATGCTAATTATAATGTTGGAGAAAGAGTTGGGCAAATTTTATTTGTTCCAGTTGTAACGCCGGAACTAATTGAGGTAGATGAATTGGATTCTACTATTCGTGGCGATGGCGGCTTCGGAAGTACAGGCAGAAAGTAAAAAACAAAACAAGGAGATGAGTTATGAAATACTGGGATCGTGGATGGAATCCAATCATTGGTTGTCGTCGCTGTTCGGAGGGATGTGAGAATTGTCTTTCTCTTGTTTCTTCGAAGAAGAGGAATCCTGAATTCAAAGAGGGGCAGATTTTTCTAAACACAAAAGTTTTTGAACGCCCAATAGGGCAAGATGGAGAATTTATCTGTGTAGGGTCTCAATCTGATATCTTTATTGAAGATGCAACAGATGAAGTATTGGATACCATTTTCTGTTACATGGAAAGCAATGAACAGAAGCAGAAGTATTTCGTTTGTACAAAGAGAGCTGAACGGATGTTGGATTATCTTCAAAGGAGAGAACTTAAGAAGAAGTACATCTTTGCTATTTCGGCTGAGAATCAAAAGAATTTGGATAAGCGTTGGGAATCATTGAAACAAGTGCCTTACCCAATTGCTTTGGTGTTGGAGCCATTATTGGAAGATGTTAAACTGACCGATGAAATGATAGATGCGGTAAGTTGGATTGTAATCGGAGAAGAGACGGGAGAAAAAGCACGACAGACACCAAAAGATGCAATCAAAAATCTCATCAAGAGTGTCGACAAGAGAGCGCCAATTTTTTGTACCTCTAAAGATTCTGAATATCATGAAAACCCAATGTCTTGAAAGGAGAGAAAATGTTTAACAAAAAACTGACAAAGAAAGAAGAGAATTTGATGGGAAAGCTGTTTGTTTCTACTGAGAAGCAAGAGGTCAAGAATCCGTTGAGTGGTGCTTCAGAAACATTAGAACCAGAGGCTATTGCTTTGTATGATTTTATTATTGGATGTAATATGGTTGGTGCTTACCATTCAGATTTCCACGTTGCATTAGATTTGTTTCGTAAACAATGGCCTGATGAGTATATGACTTTGCTTGATTGACATGAAGAAAAGCAGAAAACAAAAAACTATTTTTGATAGTGCTAGTGTTGAAGGTCTTTTTTCTTTGGTTGAGAGAGGATGTATTCCAAAGGATTTTAATCAATGGAGTGTTTGTGATCAACGTGGCTACACTGTTGCTCATATAGCCGCTGCACAGGGGTTTCTTCCTAAGAATTTCAAGAGTTGGTCTCTTGCTGATAATAATGGTTGGACTGTAGCGCATGAGGCGGCAGATAATAAGAATCTTCCAAATGGTTTCAAAAAATGGAAGTTATCTAATCGTAATGGAGCTACGGTTGCTCATATTGCCGCTTATAGAAATTGTTTGCCAGAAGATTTTAAAGATTGGTCTCTTGCTGATAATAATGGTTGGACTGTAGCACACACAGCAGTAACTTTCAGTAGATTGCCAGAAGATTTTGATCAATGGCACTTGAAAGACAAAGAAGGGTGTGAAGTAATTTATGAGGCTGCACTTTGGAATCATCTTCCCGTTGGATTTAATGATTGGAGATATACTGCCGCAGGATGTGCTCCAATAATTTTTTCGTTAATAGAACAGAATAAACTACCTGAAGACTTTAATGATTGGGATATTGTGGATGAAGATGGGCTTACGGTTGCTCATAGACTTGCAACAAACCTTCCAATAGATTTTGAATATTGGGATTTAGCCACAAAAGATGGTTGGACTGTAGCACATGAGGCAGCAAAATATGGATGTTTACCCGAACATTTTAATCAGTTTTATTTGACTGATAATAAAGGCTGGACAGTAGCACAAGAGTTCGTCGATAATTTTAACGTAATTTGCAGTAGAGATTTTTTTGAAAATTTCAAATGTTGTAAGGTCGATGACAAAGGGAGAACTGTAGCTCATGTATTTGCAGAAATGAGTAAACTGCCTAGTTATTTTGATCAATGGGATATGTCTGATGATGATGGGTGGACAGTAAGACAGGAATATCTATTTGTTGGGTCTCAACGAATATAAGTGGTCACAAAAAGAGAAACATCATTTCCACACGAGTGTGAAGTCATAAAATTATTTTTTTTAACTAAAAATATTTAACTTGTTTTTTATTTCTTGCATTCTTAATTGCAAACAAAGAGAAAAAAAGAATAAAGCAAAAAAGAATAATGCAAAAAAGAAAAAGAGAATGTAGTGGTTTTCTTTTAGAGAAAGAAACCGGCTTGTGTTCGAGTATTTTATGTCTTGTGAATGGCGGCTTAGAAGAAGCGGGTTTTATTCTAAACCAGTATTACACTGATGGAAAAAAGGTAAGAGAGATGTTTTCTCTTGGTGACGTAGAATTTTTGGACAAAGAGCTTTATCCAAAAGAAGGTATTGAGCATTTTTATGACAATCCTTGTATAGATACCACTGTTTTTCGTAATAGGGATATGGGTTATAAGATAGCTCATTCTATTGAATACGATTCAATAGAAAGTTATTTCAAGATGTTTGTAGAATTAACTCATACCATAGAGTTTATTTGGAGAAAAGGTTTATGGCATGTAATGATGCCCTTAAAAAAGAGCAATAAGAATTACGAACATTTTAGAAGTTTAGAAAAAAAGTACGCTGGTTTTAATAACTACTATATTTTTAAGTTATCTGATGTACTTGACATTATAGAAAGGGAAAAAGGGAAAAGTTCTTCTGATAATTCTGAAGATTTTGATTTTGATGATGATGATTTTTTCATTTAGAAAGGAATAAATTCAATGTCGACAAGGAGTGCAATTGGAATTAAGTTAGAAGATGGCAGAATAAAATCTATTTATTGTCACAGTGATGGCTATCTTGAATATAATGGCAAAATTTTGCTGCGTCATTATTCTGATTTGAAGAAGATTAAAAAACTGCTGTCTTTTGGTGATTTATCTAGTCTTGGTGAAAACATTGAACCTGAAGTTGGGAAGAAACACAATTTTGAATTTAGCGAACGTCAGGAAGGCGTTTGTGTGTTTTATAATCGAGATAGAGGTGATAGTAAGAAAGATACGAAGGCTAGAATTCTAGAAGATGAATTTTATTTTGTTGAACATTACTGTTGGTCAGAGTATTTTTATTTATGGAAAGATGGTCGTTGGTTAGTATGTTGTTATTATGACGATTCGTTTGGAGAACCGGTAGAAGATTATAATGGCGAAAAGTTTTATGAACTCAAAACATTGATTGATCAAATAGAAAATAAAGAAAAGAATGTATAACTTTTTGTGGTCGTAAAAAGTAGATTTGATTTTCTTCATGTGTACGTGTAATCCATATAGTAGACGAAGATCAACTTTTTACAATGTGTAGATAGTCGTAAAGGTCGTAAAACATCAACGAAAAAGGCGAAAAAATGAAAGACGATTTCTTCAGCAAGAAACATTGTGACCGGTGTGGTAAAGATCTTACTGTTCGCATTATGTCGATGTTCAACACTGATGCAATTTGTATGGACTGTAAGAAAAAGGAGGAGAAAGATCCACGGTATCAACAAGCAAGGCAGGCAGAACATGACGCCTTGGTTTCTGGCAACAGAAATTTTAAAGGCATTGGCTTGTAAACAGGTCAAAAAAATTAGATTTACATTTCCTCACGTGTACGTGTTCAAAAAAAGTAGATTTGATTTTCTTCACGTGTATGTGCAATCCATAGAAAAAATTCCAAAACATTTTCTAACTTGTTTAATTTTTCATTCATTATATAACACAACAAAAATTTATCAATTCGGATAAATTTACGGTGTGTCTCTCGTCCTAAGAAAAGGAGTCGGGATTATGGAACGGAAAGTAATCAAAGCCGCAGAACTCGTTAAATTTCTTGAGGAAAATGCCAAGACGAACATCTTTAGTTTGACGCACAAACGCGTCAACCCCAAATGTCGTGGGTGTGGTTATTCGAATGCCAAGCTTCAAGGGATGTCTTATTGTCCCAAGTGTGGTGGCGGTATTACGGAATTAGCAACGCATGCCGCCAAGATTCACGTATCCAATCCGCAGCACGTCACCAAGCCCGGACAGGGAAAATTCATTGGAGAGAGCTTCGAACAGCGTCTTGAACGTGGCCGGATGACCTACTTCGCCATGAACGCAGTCGCCAAAATTGAAAAAGACGGCACAGAGACGAAAGTCCTGAAGGGTAACTATCGTCAGTGCTATGTCGACATGGTGAAGAAAGTCGTTGTAAACGGCGTTGAATACATGGTAGAACAGTAACCAGCTTGAGAGGAGAGACTTTCTCTCCTCTCAAGCTTTTCGTTTTGTTATGAGTAACGTTCAATTCAAAATGGAGATTGATTATGTTGGACAAGGTTTATCAGGAATTAGCACAGTTAGTCAGTTGGAATCCAATGTCCGACCAGTTTGTTTCAGAAAGAAACAGGCGTATTCAGTTGATTATGGAATCTGCACCGTGTGGTTCTGGTTCGGATATTGAAGTAAATTTGTTTGAAGATAAAAGCAACAAGTCGGAGCTTGTTTTTCAAGTGAACTATCGCTGTGTGAACAAAAGTTTTGTTGATTGCGAATGGCTGACCGCTATTGCAACCGTAGAGGGAACGCTTATTCGTGAAGGAATTGATATTAATGTTGATTTTGGGAATAACATTAAAGCAATCAACGAAGCAAAGAGGGTTGTTTGCGAGCAAGCTGTACGGAGGACAAATCCGCAAGTCAGAGAAAGCGCGTTAAAAGACATTGTAGACGAAAGGGCATATTATCTTTCGGAGGACGCAATTAAGGGTTATATAGAATATACTTTGAAGTTTTGGCTCAACAAAGAATGTGTGTGGTGAAATTGACAAATAATAATGTTTGCACCGAACAAAGGAATGACTGCAAAAGAAACATTAAATCAATACATAGAAGATGATTTTTCTGTTTAAGGAGGAAATATGGAAGAAAAGAAAGAATTGGAAATTGTTTCTATTGACCCGGTGTTTTTCCAAGATTATCATGAGTCTCCGATGAATAGCTGTATGTCTTTTGGGATTGAGTGCGATGATGGTTGGTACAATCCTCTTTTGAAGATGGTAAAAAAGGTCTCCTTACTTAATAAGATTTGCCACGAAAAGGGATACAAAATTGTGTCGCACCAAATCAAGGAAAAATTTGGTGGACTAAGAGTATATTGGGATATAGGCAGTAACGAAGAATGGGATTCTGATTTTGTTGACACGATGACTTCGTTGATGGATGATGTTGTTAATACGGCAGAGGAGGATTGTTGGAATACTTGTGAACTATGCGGTATTGTTCATAGTGAAGAGACTCCTATTCATTCGACAAAAGGATGGATTAAGAGGCTCTGTGACAAGTGCGATACAAAGTCCAATAAGAATTAATATACAATTCAGATTCTTTCTATTCAGGATTCTTCCAAAGAGTATTATATGAAAGATAAGAATTACACAGGTCACAAAAAGCAGATTCTACTTTCCTCACGAGTACGTGTAATTCATAGAAAAACATTTCAAAAAATTTTTCAACTTTTTACATTTTTCATTCATTATATACTACCTAAATTTATAAATTCCTATAAATTTAGTCGTAGAAAAACCAAAAACCAAAGGAGAGTTAAATGGAAAAAGTTGAACTCAAGCAAACCGGTTTACGAGTGAAGTTGATTGGAGAAGACGGGAATGCATTCAATCTTCTTGGAATTGTCCGCGCTGCGTTGCGTTGCGGAGGTTACGGGGATGAGTTTATTGACGCAGTAATGAAAGAAGCAATGAGTGACACTTATGACCACCTCTTGTATACGCTGAGTGAAGTTGTTGAAATCTACTGAGAAAGGAAATAAAATGACAAAGAGAAACAAAATCAAACCAGAAATAGTTGACAGGTTTGGAATGCCATTCGAAGTTCTTACGGAAGAAGAACAGAAATTGAAGGATCAGGTGACAGAAGATATTGTTGGCTTTTACGATGAGTTTCTTAATGAAGCGGAGTCGCTTGGAATACAAATTCCCGGCAATTCTCGCACATTTCTGCTTGATTATCAAGTCGATAACTTTACCTTAAGGGGATTGGAAACAAACTTTCGAGAGTTTGTTGAGATTGTTATTGAATTCTGTGAAGATCATTTGAGATTTTGGACAGATGGTGAAGAAAAGATTCTGCGTCAGGTTGCGGAAGAATGGGATGAAAAACTCCCAACTTTCTTAGCTTCAATCGGGTTGTAATCATAATGGGAGAGAGCATGCTCTCTCCCATTATAAATCTTTGGAGAATTGTGATGAAAGTAATTACCAGAATTGTTGATAAATTTGAAAATTGTGGTCGTCGTTCGATTACTATTAACGTCGATTTAAAAGACGATAATGGGAAAAAATATTTGTCTATTACCGGCGAAGTATACGAGCTATTTGATAATTCCCGTTGTAGCAATGCTGTCTGCTTTGGACAATGTTATGAAGAAATTGCAAAAATGCTACCGGGAGATAAGAAAATTCAACGGATTGTTGAGGTGTGGAAAAAATATCATTTGAACGATATGGTGCCAAGCTGTGAACATCAGCGAGAGCTTGGGTGGGACGAGATTGCTAAAAAGCTGGTACAAGTTAAAAGACCTTGGCGAAATAAGATGGAATCCGTAGCCCTTGGTTGGCTTCATGAGACAAAGCATGAAGAGGGGATTCTTTGTAAGCCTTGTCCGGTTTGTGGTTATAAATACGGAGATGCTTGGAACTACATGCCGATTCCAAAAGAAATCATAGAAGAGATTGAATCTTGGTAAGAAAGGAAAATTCCAATTATAGTCAAAAATAAATAATAGCTAAAAATTTCAAAATATTTTTCAACTTTTTACATTTTTCATTCATTATATACCACAAATCCACTAAAAGTTAGTGGTCGGTTACACTCCTGTTGAGTGTTTGTATTGTAAATCAAGGAGAAAGTATGGGACAAGAAATTCAAAAACTCGCGAATGGGTTTTCCTTGTACGTGGGGAAGAATCCATCTGTCATTCAACAACACATGATGAAAACCAATCATGTGTTGGTGCTTGACTGTTCTGGCAGTATGGGTTATGACCTTCCTCAAATGAGGGCACAACTCAAAAACAAGTTGCCCAGTTTGGTTGAACCAGGAGATACGGTTTCTATGATCTGGTTTTCAGGCCAAGGACAACATGGTTTTGTTTCTGAGAAGGTTGAGGTGTCTGATCTCACGGATTTGAACAATCTCAACAAAGCTATTGACAAATGGCTAAATCCGATTGGTCTGACTGGATTTGTAGGTCCTCTCAAAGATGCTCAAAAAATCATTACTGATGATGGACTTTACAACCTGATGTTTTTAACGGATGGTTGTGACAATGTCTCTTCAGTTCAAGACATTCTGAATACCTGCCAAAATATGTCTGGCAGTTTTTCCAGTGTTGTTTTTGTGGAGTATGGATGGAATTGTAATCATGCTCTTCTTGAAAAAATGGCTGATGAAATGGGCGGTTCGGTTATCTTTGCAGAAGACTTTGAAAAGTATGACCCTGTTTTCCATTCAGTGATCACAAATGGGGTTTCCAAAAGAAAGACCTTGCCTTTGCCCACAATGGATTTTGTTGGAGGAATTGTTTTCATTCCTTCAGAAAATGGAGCTAAGAGTTTTAAGATTCAGAATTCTTCTGTTTTGGTTCCTGAGAGTACAAAGGCGGTTTATGGTTTCCTTAAGCAAGATAGTAACATCTCCTTAACCGAAGTAACTCCTGCCTATCAAGGGGCTGCTTTGTTTGTTCTTCGGCGTAATGGAGAGTTGGTCAAATCCATTTTGGAAGGAATTGGGGACAAGAAAGCGGCTCGAAAATATCGGAATTGTTTTGGAAAACAAAATCAATTGGATTTTCAGGCGGAGTTGGTTGCAAATTCAAAAAATCCAACTCCCCAAAGCATTACTGCCAGTATGGAAGAAGAATCCAATATCACAGTATTGGATGTACTGGATTTGCTTTCTTCAGGAGAGAATTATCTTTCCTTGCAGAATCTCAAATACAATTCAATGAGCAGGAAACATTCAGTAAAAGAAGAGGCTGATCTTTCCTTTAAGAGAGATTGGACGGTTGACAAACTGCCCTTCAAGAGTTTGTCTTGGAGTGAAGACCGACCAAACGTGAATGTCCTTATGAAAATTCCCGGTCATGTGGCTTTGCCGCCAAACAATTTGGTTAAAGAGGCAGTCTTTCCCACGTTCGTTTGGAGAAACTACAATATCATCAGAGATGGCATTGTAAACTTTGACATTTTGCCTATGTATTTGGATGAAAGTACTTATAATCAGTTGGAACAGCACAAGGTTGTAAGTGGTGGATATAATCCAAACATGGTGTATGAGGTCAATATCCGTCAGATGCCAATTCTCTCCTATGAAGATGTTGAAAAGGTTTCTTTGAAGGACTATTTCCAACAGTCCTTGGACATTCTGAAACTCAAGGCAGAACAGAAAGTATACAAAGCATATCTTGAATCTCTTGGGGAAGAAAGAAAGAGTGAGACTTTTATTGAAAAATATGGGGAAGATGCAGCAAATTGGTTGAAAGAGATTGGAATCACAGATTTCAATGGTTACAGTCCAAAAACTCAAGCGGAAGACTCCACAGATTTTTATATGGGAGTAAGGATGGTTACAAAACTGAAAGGATTGTCCAGTCTGCCATCTTACAATGCCTATATGAAGAAAGCAAGCACAGGGAAGAAACTGAATACTTCAGATAGCCTCCTAAGTCCTTATATTGAAGCTTGTGAGAAAATGAAAACCAGCTTCCAACTTCCTGTTCTTCTGGATGAGTTGAAGAAGAAAGATGAAATTTCCAAAAAGGCAATGAAAGGTCTTATTATGAAGCTTGCAAAAACAAGATTTACACTCATTGTTGGTCAAACATGGTTTGATGGAAATGACCCTGAGGATACCAGATATGAACTTGATGACAATGGAAACAAGATTCAATGTACAGTAAGCATTGAAGACATTCAAGTGAAGATATAATCAAACAAGTGGCTGGTGCTACTACCAGCCACTTGTTTTTCAAAGTCAAAATCTATTAAAGAAAAAAATCCAAAATATTTTTCAACTTTTTACATTTTTCATTCATTATATACTACCTAAATTTATAAATTCCTATAAATTTAGTCGTAGTAAATCCCAAAAACCAAAGGAGAGTCAAATGGAAAAAGTCAAGAGGTTTTACAATTTCACCGGCGAGGTGACGCAGCATGGATATCAATTCCATGCTGAAAACGCTGACTTTTTAGTCAGCGTTTTCCCCGAAGGTGAAGAAGCGATGGAGGATAATTTTATCACTCCAGTCGTTGGTGGTGCGTCCCTGCTGCTGATGGAAGGGACTTATATCTTCCACAAGGATGCGAAAAATATCATTGCTGAAGGTGGAGTCAATATCAGTGGTGATGACAAAAATGTCAGACTCAGCACCCTGATAGTCAAAGCAGCGACATTCAAGAATGTCACTCTCAGCGACATGGTCTTCCACTTTGGAGAGATCGAGGACTCTTGTGTCCTCGAAGGCACAAACCATCTGTTGTTTGAGACAGACGACATTGACTGCCCATTGCCGTCGTCATATGACGACGGCAATGTTGAGCCTGTTGACATGATAGTGGTGGAAGACGTTACAGGAGAAATTTGGGAATACATCCCCCAAACTCTTCGAGACGCTGGTTGTCCTGAATCCGTGTTGAGAAAGTACTATATGGAACTTGACATGTATCAAGAAGGCGGTTGTCAGTCGTTGCGATATGTAATTGACAAATATGTCAATGTAATTGAAGAGGAGGATGAAGAAGAATATGACGACGTAGAGGCATAATTTAGAGAAATCGGGTAGAGGAAAGCCAACTCTACCCGATTGTCCTTTCCTCCCGTGTGCACTCATAATCCATAGAAAAAATCCAAAATATTTTTCAACTTTTTACATTTTTCATTCATTATATACTACCCAAATTTATGACTTCTTATAAATTTGGATGTCGTAAACCTCCTAAGGAAAGGAAAAAGTTATGGGACATGCCGGTGCATACTTAACGTTAATGTCGGACGAATTGTCCGACGTTAAAGTTAAGTCAACTAAGGAGTCCAATGGGATTCCCTGTGCGGATTGGGATCAAAGGGAGGTCTTCGTGCCTCCCTTTGATCCCATGTCAAAGGAAGTGGTCTCGCGCCAAGCGCGAGGCCTGTGGGCGCATGAAGGAGGACACCTCCTATTCACGCGCATGAACATGGGCAAAGAATGGAGCAAACAGAAGAGAGACCTCTTCAACGCAATTGAAGATTGCAGAGAAGAGCGCTGCGTGGCGAACATCCATCCGATGTTCGCCGGAGATCTTCGGGAATTGAACAATGCCTTTCTTCCCGAAATGGACGAGAGGCTGTCAAAAGGAATGGCGAGTGGACAAGTCCACCCATTCCAAGAAGTTCTCTTTCAGTGTATGACCAGAAGCACGGGTCGTACACTGAATACTCCAATGTCTCCGGAAGCGCAGAAGATATTCGATAAGATATTCGGTACGTTCTGCGAGTGGAAGACGTTACCGAATGCTCTAAACTCCAAAGGAGCGGGAGAAGTCGTAGGCCTCTGCGACAAGATATTAAAACTTGTTGATGAAGAGGTCCAAAAACAAGACCAAGACCAAGACCAAGACCAAGACCAAGACCAAGAACAAGGTCAAGGTCAAGGTCAAGAACAAAAACAAGACCAAGAACAAGACCAAAACCAAAACCAAGACCAAGACCAAGACCAAGTCCAAGTCCAAGGTCAAGTCCAAGGTCAAGGTCAAGGTCAAGGACAAGAACAAGGTCAAGGTCAAGGTCAAGAACAAGGTCAAGGTCAAGGACAAGGACAAGTCCAAGAACAAGGTCAAGGACAAGGAC
>Ga0172378_10003799_pt1 | contig 14201 bp, 12 predicted proteins | sample GrowelOW332metaG_FD_119755 | JGI IMG/M metagenome (GOLD analysis project Ga0172378, IMG submission 119755) | Groundwater microbial communities from an aquifer near a municipal landfill in Southern Ontario, Canada - Pumphouse #3_1 metaG | ecosystem: Environmental > Aquatic > Deep subsurface >... | reverse complement strand
GCCCGGCAGGGACTTCCACATCTTTGCTGCCGAGCCATCCCGAATACTTCTTCAGTATGGCAAAACAGCATAAGAAAGTCTACAAATCTTAAAAACTTACCAACTCACTGCAAAAGTGGATTTTAAATTTTCCATCTAGTCAATGAAATATGTATTCAGAATGAGCAATAGGTATTGCTTTGTAAATTGATGTAGAGTCTACCTACCCTAAAAATCGCTGAATCATGTTTTGAATGCCCGATTTCAGCGGCTTTTATGAGAAACATGAAAGTTCTTCCCGGGGCCGATACTACCGACGATGGCAGCAGATGTTCCTAGGACTCTTTGCATGTGATGAAGTTTCCAATGACCTCCACGACTTCATTCTCCACGCGTTCAAGATTCTCATAGGTATTTGCACCAACGTGAGGAGTCAATGTTACATGTTCTGCATGTAACAAGCAATAATCAGAAGAGGGAGGATCAGAAGGATAGACATCAGTTGCATACCATGCGATACAACCTTTTTGAAGCATATATGAAATATCTTCTGCATTCACAACGAGAGCACGAGAAGTGTTGATGATTACCGGTTGTTTTTTGCAACAAGACAGTAGTTGTCGATTAATCATTCCTTGCGTTTGTTCTGTCAAAGGAACATGGAGAGATATATAATCTGCATAACACACTGCCTCTTCCAACGAAGATACCATCGTAGCGAAAGGCTGTTCCTTACGTCGATTATCATAGCCAACAACATGCATTCCAAAAGCATTGGCACGAATAGCCACTTCTCTGGCAATGTTGCCCACGCCAACAAGACAAAGCGTTTTTCCAAAAAGTTCTGAACGCTTTTCATCTTTCAACCACAATCCATCATCCATACTATTCTCAAAAAAATTCAATTTGCTCGCAACATCCAACATCAAGCAAAAAGCTAGTTCCGCAACAGCGATGGCTGAAGCATAAGGGGTATTTCGGACAAGGATTCCCTTACTTTCCGCATAGGCAGTATCAATGGTATCAATACCAACACCACCCCGTACGATAAGTCTTAAGGAGGAAGCCCCATCAATCAATTGTTTATCACAACAACTACCGCGTAAAACAATTATCTCAGCATGCCTAATGCTTTCACGATTATCAGAGACTTCACCATATTGCTTTAGTTTCTCAAATAATGAATCGGTCAAGTTATCGTATATAAGTATTTTCATGGATTGTTTCGCTTATTTGGCAGCTCGAGATTTTTTGGATTTGATTATGGTTGAGATAATGATTGCAAATGCAATTAGAATGAAGACCAAGGCAATGGGTCTTGTCAAGAAAATCTTTGCAGACCCTCCACCAAGCTTAAGTGCTCGACGGAACTCTCCTTCAAACATGCACCCAAGTACAAGCCCAAGAACAATTGGAGCCATAGGGAATTTGGCTTTGCTCAGCAGATATCCAAATGTCCCAAAACACAAGGTAAGAAGGACATCAAAGAAACTTCCCCTGATTGCATACGAACCAATAAGAGATAATACAACAAGTACAGAATTCAAATAATTCACAGGAACGTTCAAAGTCTTAACAAAAATCTTGATACCAAAAACTTGCAAAAGAACCATGAAAATCGTCGCAACAAGAATTGTCGTGAATATACCAGCCACAAGTATAGGAGAATTTGCGAATAATGCTGGCCCTGGTTGAATTCCATGAATCAGAAGCCCTCCAAGCAAAACCGCAGTGACACTATCGCCAGGAATGCCTAAAGTCAACATTGGAATCAATGCGCCTCCACATACTCCATTATTGGACGCTTCTGATGCAATGATGCCATCGGGATTTCCTTTTCCGAAGCTTTCAGAATCTTTTGAAAAGCGCTTTGCCTGATCATATGCAATGAAAGCTGCAATATTTCCACCGGTGGCAGGAATAATGCCAATGAGTGTACCAATCAAGCTGGAACGGAGAATATTAAGTTTATGTGCCCACTGTTCTTTAAAAGGTGGAACAATATTCTTGATCGTCAAATCTTTCCCTGTTATTTTTTCATTGTCTTTATCCAGACAGCTGTTTAATATTTGTGGGATAGAATACAGTCCAATCAAGGCAGCGACAGTGCTGATACCGCCCATCAGGTTAATGCTGCCAAAGGTAAAGCGTAAATCACCCCAAATTGGATCTATACCAATAAAGGATAAGGAAACTCCAAACAAACCTGCGATGATTCCTTTTATAAGAGAGTCTCCTGATACGGCAGCGATAATGGACAAGCCAAAAAAAGCCAATGCAGCGTATTCTGGAGAACCAAATCCTGTGCACATTTTTGCAAGAAAAGGAGATATTGTAATAAGCAAAATCCAACTTACAATACTTCCCCATCCAGATGAAAAGGCCGCCCAACCAAGTGCTCTAGCAGCTTTTCCTTGCATCGCCATTGGATGTCCATCGAGACAGGTTACAACTGCAGAGGGCGTTCCTGGAATATTCAGAAGTGTTGCTGATACTGCTCCTCCAGCTATGCCTCCAATATATGTCCCCAACATCATACCAATTGCAACCACGGGGCTTAATGTAAAGGTCAGAGGAATTAAGAGTGCAACACCCATTGTTGCGCTTAATCCAGGCAAAGCTCCAAATACAAGTCCGAGAAACGTCCCTAAAAGTATCCAAAGCAACGTAACCGGATTGCCAATAATTGAAAAAACGCCTGCTAGTATTGTAGCAAAATTCATATATTTCTCCTTAGCCCAACAACAATTCAATTAAGGGTTCTGGGAAGTCAACATTAAAAAGTACACCGAAAATAAAAACCAAAAAAGCCGTCATGCTAATGGCGATTAGCGTTACTTTTTTCCAGTCACAAGAAGGTCGAAGCATCTTCGATTCAATAATTAAAAACAGTATTGTGCTAAAACAGAACCCCAATATATTCCATAAAGCAGCATATATGATGATAAATACCAAAGAGAGATATATACGCAAATCGGTTTTAGGCTCTTGTGGCGCGGTTTCTTTCCATTTGATAAGTAAATTTCTTACTAATCCAACAGAGCAGAGTACAATCGTAATGATAAATATCCATGACGGAAAAGCCATTGAGGCAACACCATCAAAAGAATAGGATTCGGATGTTCTTGCTACATACAGCAGGTATGAAAACCCAATGATGAAAATAACAAATATGATATTCTCAAATCTTTTCTCGGTTTTACCCATTTTTCTTATTTCCTTTATTTTAAAGGTCGCCAGTTTACACTGGCAACCATAAATGAAACTCATTTCGTGAAAATTTCTTCACTTGCCTTCACTAATCCATCATATACTTCATGAATGAAGGTATCGAACTCTGTACCAGAAAATGCAGCAACATTGATACCTACCTGATCAGCAAATGCTTTATATTCTTCAGACTTCAATACATTCGTGAACATATCAATGATTTTAGTTTGGATTTCTGAATCTATCCCTTTTGGCCCCATAAGATACGCTGTCTGTTGAATATTCCCAAGTCTGAATACATCATATCCAAGTGAATCAAAGGTTGGGACTTCAGGAAGAATAGCAATGCCATCTTTATTGAATACACCAACAATCGCTAATTCTCCAGCCCTTACCTGAGTAATGGTTTCGCTAGGCTTCAAGACACCAGCATCGATATGTCCCCCGATCAATTCTGCAACAATTCGAGATCCACCATCGAAAGGCATGAAATTGAACTCGCTTCCAATTTCCTCTTGAAGTAATGTTGCATAGGCTTGATTTACATTATTTGAACCAGGTATACCAACAGAGATACTCTTTGATTTTGCCTTGGCAGCTGCAATCACAGCTTCCGCATCAGCATATTTTCCTTTTGCCTTTACAACAAGACAGACAGGCTCTTGGGCCACATTCATCATGTTGGATGCATCATCGAATGCTGAAGATACACGACCTTGGGCGATAAGTGCAAGATAAGAACTCGTTGCCAAGCCCAACGTGTAACCATCCGGTTTTGCAATCATTGCTTCGGTGATACCAACCGCACTCCCTCCACCAGGAACATTCTTTACCACCAAATCAACATTGTACATTGATTTAAAGATTGGTTGCATAGCTCGAGCCATCAGATCATTGGTACCACCCGGATTCCAAGGAATGATGATGGTTATTTCCTTAGTAGGGTAAGCAACCGTTTTCTTTGCAGCCGTAGACGACTCTGTAGAACCATTTGCAAAAACAAAGGTGGAACAAAGAACCAGAATAAAAAGCATCAGTACTACTTTTTTCATAGCTTTCTCCTTTTTTTATTATCGGTATGTTTTTTCTACCGTTAATCTAATGTTGCCAATATGGACACGCATTGCTGAGACAGCTTTTTCCGTATCCCTTGATTGAAGCGCACGAATAATCATTCCCATTTCCTTGACCGTATCATCTTTCCTTTGGTGCCATTTTATATTTGCGATTTGTACTCTCTTGATAATGAAGGCATACGCATCAATGACACTTTTAACCATTGAATTCCCACTTGCAACGTAAATGGCATTATGCATTTGAGCGTCAAGCGAATAAATTTCTTGGTTCTGAAGTTCGCTATCTGCAATATTCTTCAGAATATCTTCAAGACGCTCATAATTCTTTACAAGAATGTAAATTTCATCATCAGACATATTCTGTACTGCATGCTCTATTGCATACACCTCGAGCAAAAGTCTGATATCGCAAATGTCTAGGGCCTGTGGAATTGAAATCTCGCTTACAATAGTACCAAACTGGGGTTTGCTTACGAGTAAACCTTCTAAAGCGAGTTTGGATACTGCTTTTCTTACAGGATCCCTACTTACGTTATATCTCTCTGCAATTTTCTGTTCAGAAAGCTTCTCCCCTGGCTTATAGTTCAGTTCGATAATCTCTTTCTTGATCAAACCATACACGATATCTGCTGCAGTTTGTTTTTCGATGACAAAATCTGACATTTTCTATTCCTCCAATTCCGATGCGATTCGAAGCAGTCTGTTGTATTTTACATTTCGTTCTGCCCGAACAGGAGAACCAAGTTTTATCTGACGGGAGGAAACAGCGACGGACAAGTCCGCAATAAAATCATCCGTGGTCTCTCCAGAACGGAGGGAAACGGTTACGTCAATTCCCTTCTCTTCAGAAAATTTTGCAGCATCAAGGGCCTCACTAACAGTCCCTATCTGATTGATCTTCAACAGCAAGCCGTTTGCAGACCGATGATATTTTTGCATTCGAGAAAGATTTGAAGTAAACAGATCATCGCCAACTATCTGTATATTGGGTAACCGCTTCATCAGCAAATCAAATCCGATGATATCATCCTCACCAAATCCATCCTCTAAATAAGTCAGAGGATAGTCTTTAGCAAGTTTACAGTAATAATCACAGAGATCCTCCCTGGAAAGACCTCCATTGACTCTATACAACTGACAGGATCCATCGAACAGTTCACTTGCAGCAACATCAAGACCAAGAGTGATATGGCCTTCAATTCCACAATCCTTTGCAGCAGACAACATGAATTCAAAGGCTTCACTACTTGAATGGAGTGGTGGGGCCAAGGCTCCCCCATCTTCAAGAACATCCCCATATTTTGCTTTCAATCTTTTTTCAAGTTGCTTTCTGACAGCAACAATCGCTTCCATCTGATATTCAAATTTATCAAAACCATCAAAAATATATAGATAGTCCTCAAACTCTAGTCCAGAGGTAGAAAAAGCCCCTCCAGCAATCATGGTTGCAATCACATTAGGAACTCTATATGTATCTTTTTCCACCAATGATCGGTACAACGGTTTTCGCTGTGAAAGTGCTCTGACTTTTGCAATGGCAACCGAAACAGGAAGGATTGCATTTGCGCCCAATCTCGATTTATTTTCTGTACCATCAAGCTCAATCATGATTCTATCTAATCTTGCTAAGTCATCAACGGATTTCCCAATTAGTGCCTCATGTATTTCTTTTGAAACATGAGATGCAGCTGATCGGGTTCCCTTTCCCTCATACCGAGAACCTCCATCGTTTAGGACAAACGCTTCATAAGAACCTGTTGAAGTTCCACTTGGGACAGATGCTACAGAGATTTCACCCGTTGTCGTCTCAACTTCCACTTCAACGGTGGGATTGCCTTTCGCATTAAGGATTTCTCTTCCAGTAATGCGTTTAATCAACGTCTTCATGTCGTTTCCTTTTCATTTTTTCCAATAACTATCACACGGAGATTCATCACATTTGTACCAGTATTTCCAGTGTAGATGGCATCTCCGAGTTCAGTAAGCGCAGCACTTGTGCCATGTTTCTTGAATATTTCTGTAAGCTGTAAACCTTTCTGCTTCATTACAGCTTTTGTTTTTCCATCGACAATACCACCGGCTATATCGGTAGGTCCATCTGTTCCGTCCGTATCAATACAAACGAAAGCCATTTGTTCAGTAGTACGTAATTTAGCTGCAAACCCAAATACAGTTTCTTGGTTGGGACCACCCTTTTCTGGTTTCCCAAGTATGGTGATTGTAGTTTCACCCCCTGATATCAATGCACAAGGTGCTTTGAAGGGACGATTATGAGCAACAATCTCATTTACAATTCCAGCAAATACAATACCTACATCTTTGGCTTCACCATCAATACAAGAAGAAAGGATATGTGGTTCGTAACCCAATTCCTTTGCTTTTTGGGCTGCGACTTCACAGGCGATTTTTTGATTTCCTACACTGAAAATAACCTGTTTCATTCCATCCAGCGTCTTCAAGGTCTCTTTCTCAGGATGTGCCTGCCCATCCAACAGCCTCTCTTTTACAGATTCCGGCACTTTGTCCCAGAGAGAAAACGATTGTAATACTTCGATGGCATCAGTAAAGGTTGATGGATCAGGAAGACATAAATCAGGCCATGGCATTCCAGGTGTATTTGTGTCAAGTGTAAAAGTAATGACAGTTGCTGGTTGTCCATATTGTACAATTCTTCCCCCTTTCAAATTGCACAAGTGTTTCCTTACAGCGTTCATTTGCACGATATCAGCCCCACACTGCAGGAGCAATTTATTAGTGATTTGCATATCATCGATGGAAACATCACCTACAGGAATATTTACCAATGCAGACGAACCGCCAGTAACACAGGCAAAGACGATATCCCCTTCACCTGCTTTATCAAGTATTTCCTTGATTGCCATTGCACCTACAACACTTCTTTCATCAGGAAACGGATGGCTTGACTCAAAGACCTCAATATGGTTCAAGAGTCTCTTTTCTCCAGCTTTCACTACTAGAAACCCTTGTTCAATTCGACTTCCAAGGATTTCATCCAATGCTTGTGCGATTGGGAAAGATCCTTTCCCAACACCAACAACATAAATATGAGGAACTTTTTCCAAGTCAAATTGCAGTGAACCGACTTTCAATGTTTCTTTCTCAATCGAGACATATTCATAAGTTCGATCATATGGTATGACGCTCTTGATTCCTGCTTCAGCAATCGCAAGCGCAACCTTACGTTCTATCACGCTTCCATGAGAAATGAGTTCCTCATAGTTATCATAGATGGTATTTTCTCTCATCTCACACCCTTTACAGTTTTAGATTTCTATTTTCATCAAATTCCCATATGCAAGGAGTAGTTGAAAGCACAGTTACCTGTGCATTATTTTTAGCTTCCTCAACAAGAGCCTCAGATATTTCAAGTTCTGATAATTTCAATGTATTCTTAATTCTCACAACACGGAGATGCTTATAATCAACATCAGGAGCTGTTTTAATACCTGCACGAATAGCATCATAATCATTCTCCATAATCAAAGGTATGCGTCCTCCGATCACGGTACGTGAAGTCAGTAAATTAGGATACGTTTTCGCCATTTCCATTGACTCATACGCTTTTCTTGTCGAAATATCAGCCAATCCAAATCCAGAAGCATTCCCATCCGACTCTTTTGTAAGCCTCAATGTAACCAGTCGTTTCGTAATCGGGCTCGCTTGCATATGCTCTGAAGTAAATCTTTGGATGACATTACAATCCATTCCAGTACCTGTTATGTTTTTCCCAAACTCATCAATGATAAGTAAATCAAGGTTTTTAAAAGGAATCTTTGGTAACAGAGTTTTTGCATATTCTTGTAAACCAGGTTCAATCTCCATGATGTCTTGTTTAGCAACGACTTTTGCATAACAAATGTCATCATATGCATTCTCAATGATGCCAAGGGAAAATAGTAGATTTGATTTTTCAACATACACTCTGCCAATTTTATCTAGATTTTCACCCATGTGTGCCATCCCCTGAAAATGGCAATAATCAGCACCATGCTGTTTGCCCAAGCCAATGACACACATTTTAACCATGCCACTTTCATATTTCCCACGGAAACTGCAATGGGGCTTTATTCTTGCAAGGGTTACTGTGTAGTCTGCAGAAGCTGCGTTCTTATCCATATGAACAGGAATGTCATCAACAGTCGCTCCAATCTTCACCGTATCCATCGAAGCGATGATAGGCACTCCCATGCTTGTTTCGCTTATACCCAGATGGTGAAGGATGGTCTTCTGATTCTCTGCAATGGCTCCACCATGGCTACCCATGCTTGGGACTATAAAGACTTCAGCACCTTGCGATTTTAATGAATCTATAAGAGTTTTTGCCAGCAATGGAAGATTACTGATACCCCTGCTTCCAATGCCAACTGCAACTCGTTTTCCTCTCACAACCGATATGTCTGGAAAAGAATCCACTTCGTTCCGAATCCATGAAGATACATCTTCAATATGCGAAGCATCAAAATGCTGTATTGCACGAAACATCTTGGGGAGTGCAACAGGAGATAAAATCTCATCATAAATTGAAGTCATATAGTCCTCTTCTCTACTTGGCTTCTAGCAGTCTAGCATGCTACTGAAAAAAAGCAATACTTTTTTCGCTTTTTTATCAAAAGTCGCTTGCTGGGTTGCAATCACCGCATGGTCGAGGCGGTAGACTCCGTCAGCGCACTTGACCATCTCGATCTTCTCCAGCTCCTTGAGCACAATCGCCACGATCATGATGTTTAATTTCTTTCCCTGCTTGAGCATTTTGTACTTGAAGAACGTATAAATCCTGTTCCTGACGAGGAGAGCCATGAAGTAAATTTTTGTTCTGGTATGAATTATCAAAAATAATCTGTAATGGTTTTCCAACAAATAGTCTGAATTGAAACTGCTAATCTGGAAAAAATTCAAACATCCTAGGCTTACAGTTCGTCCACGACATTCCAAAGTATCTCAAGATCAACGTCGGTTCCGAATCATTCCTGCTTGTAGAGTTTCATACAGAATTCCTTGACTTCAGGAGGCACCTCTTGAAATGTTGTGTCTGCTGTTACACAATATAAGGGCATTAGTTTTGATGATCGGAGAGGACACAACTGCCAAGAAGGTCTCTCCGGTCTTTTCCTTTTCTGGTATATGTCTGGATTTATTCTATAGCTGACAAGCTTCTACTGCAAAACAAATTTCTAATATTTACCTACCTCGTGGTAGTACAGTTTTGAACTCAATAACCCCCAGGAAAAACCCAAACGGATGAGCTCCTATGGATGTCCAACCACGAACAAGAAAGCCGGCAGGAACCCGTCAGCCCTTCCTGTCTGGAAGTGAAAGAATGAAAAAACAGATGAGTTGCTTTTGAAAGACCGGACTCAGTACAGATAATTTCTTAGCGGATTTGTGATTATTTTTTGATTGCCTTGTTTTAGCGCTGGTTCCTATTCAAATTCAACGAAAGCAAGGGATATGATGATCCGATTTATCAATGGCCTGCAAAAGAAAATTGAGGAAAACAATTCTGACTTTGATATCATGGTACATCCGTATACAACAGGAAAACTGAATAAAGAAAAAGCATATTTCTCGGGAAGCTATTTTCATGCGGCAATAGTTGCGAATACAAGCCAACAAGATTTACGGTTCCTGAATAAACTCCAAGTCACGATTCCTACAGTATTGTATAACAGACTTTCTGACCATTATAGTTCTGTGAATGTTGATGACAAGAAAATAGGAACTCTCATTGTCAATCACTTACTAGCACAAGGGTATAAAAGTCCATTGTTGTTGTATTGCGAAAATGATTTTCCCGGAGCAACCATCCGCAAGAAATCCATTCTCGAAAATTTCAGTCTAGCAAGGATCGAAATATCAGAAAATCACATAGATACCGTTATCAACTCAGTCGAGGGCGGCATCGAATATGGAGAGAAGCTGGCTACAAACAATACATTTCTGGAAACTCTTGATGTGGTTATCTGCCCCTCTGACATGATTGCCTTTGGCTTGGAACATAGCCTGTTGGCACACCATATACGAATTCCAGAAGATATTGCAATTCTTGCCATAGGAAATGGCTCCCCTGAATATAGCAGATACAGTTCGCCCCCTATAACCGTAGTCAATATTCCCATGGAGGAAATGGCTGAAACCTGTTATGAAATGATCCTCAAGTAGTTGAAAGAAATGAACAATACAAAGGAAAGGATGTATTTCGAAACAGAATTGTTTGCCAGGGAATCCACCGGGAATTAGGTATTTCAGGGTATGGAATATGTAGCTTTGAATTTAAAAACAAGGAACTTCTTACTGCGTCTTTCAAGTTCTTGAAGAAAGAGCCGGGAGAAGTTTGTCATCAAGAAAATACATTCCTTTCAAGGAATACGATCAATTCCAAAAAAAGATTCCTATTTTCACACCAGCAATAGACACCACCAACAACTGTAGATGACTCAGGAACCTAAATTGAGAACCCAAAGTTTGTGCTGAAAAATACTCTGTAAAAAAAGAGGATTCAGAGAAAAAACTATGCATACTAGTATAGTTTTTTCTCTATAGAGAAAAATTTATACCTTTTCTTTCCTGGTTATGCTATACTGAAAACCATGAAAACCCAAGAAAGACCACTGATACAGAGAAAGGAATATTTACAAGAGTTGATCTCCTGGCGTGAAAAACACGTGATAAAAGTAATCACGGGAGTCAGACGTTGCGGGAAATCAACACTCTTTGCTTTATATATCGAGTACCTAAAGCAACAAGGAGTGGCAGACAGACAAATCGTATCAATAAACCTTGAGGATATCGAACATGAAGATCTTCTGGATTACCACACGTTATATAGATATATAGAGAATTTATTGCAGATCAATGCCTATACGTATATCTTCATTGATGAAATCCAACAATGCAAGGGCTTCGAAAAAGCAGTGGATAGTCTCTTCATCAAAAACAATGTGGATGTGTATATCACTGGATCAAATGCCCATATGCTCTCTGGAGAATTGGCAACACTGTTATCAGGCAGATATGTAGAGATACAGATGCTACCTCTTTCCTTTTCCGAATACCTTGATTTTACCGATGCGGGAAAAGATAAGCTCACGACATCCTTTACCGAATACCTGAAATATGGATCTTTCCCTTATGTACCCATGTTGCAGCAAGACGAATCAGTTATCAGAACCTATATTGATGGAATCTACAATACCATACTGATAAAAGATGTGGCACAACGCAAAGCCATCACCGATATTGCTCTCCTTGAACGTATCATCAGATTTCTGGGTAGTAGCATAGGAAGTCCTATATCCACAAAGAAAATCTGCGACACCATCAATTCCAGTGGCAGAAAAACATCCATCAATACAGTTGATGCCTACCTCCAGGCTTTGGTGGATAGCTACATTTTCTATAGAGTCGATCGTTATGATATCAAAGGCAGGAATTTTCTCAAGACCTTGGGGAAATATTACATAGTGGATATGGGATTGAGAAACAATCTTTTATCCAACAGTGAGTCGGATATAGGCCATCAACTTGAAAACATACTATATCTTGAGCTGAGACGACGTGGTTGCAAGGTTTCCATCGGAAAGCTTGCAGACAAGGAAGTTGATTTTGTTGCAACCACCCAAAAAGGAGTGACTTACTATCAGGTATCAGCCTCAGTCCTTGATGAAAATACGCTCAAAAGAGAACTTGCCCCACTTCAGGCAATACACGACAACTATCCCAAGATACTCCTTTCACTGGATGAAATAGGATCAGGAACAAACCATGAAGGGATCCTACAAAAAAACCTGTTGGAATGGCTAATCGCAAAGTAAACAATATCGCATTAACACGGTAGCATTGCACATGTCCATAACGCGACATTTCACTAGCCATTGCAGGGTGATGAAAATCCTTAGTATATACTACTAGACCCTCGTGGTTTTACGTATTGTTTCAGAGAAAATACTTGCTGAACCAACAAAAACAGATGTGAAAAATCCATAAAAACGGTATCGGTTCCACTACCTGATCGTCATCCATCAGCACAGCGAAATGGGACTGTCAGCCTACCCTCCAGCATTACTTCCTCATGAGGAATTATTTCTTTTATAAAAGAAACTTTTGTTATTATTGAATAAATATTCTGCTATATAAGAAATTCTATAAGAGGGGATTTTTATGGTCATTCGTGAAACATATATGAAGCAGATCCTCGGTATTTTACCAAGAAATTCCTCCAAATCACCTCTCAGTATCCCAATGAGTACAGAAGATATATATTGCACTCAGAGATACAGAAAGAGTAAATTACTAAATATAAGCAGGAGGTGATGATGGCTATTGATGATTTACAAACCGATTATTTTGAAACTCGATTACAGCAATTGCTGCCAGTGCATGATGACCACTACATCTCAGTCTATGAATCGCTTCTGAATATCTCATCTACGTTAAAAGATCAGAAATCGTTTGACGGTCTTGTTTCTGTAGCCCACATGGCCTATGGTTGGATGCCCACAGTACTTCATTTCAACATGACAGAAAAGGATACCTCGGAGTTTTTTGAAAAGGGTGAGCAAGGATGTCTGGACCAAGATTTCCTCGCTTCATGCAAACTGTGGATCAATCATTCTATAATCGGAGCAAGCAAAGTCCTGCATTTCTTTTATCCTAACAAGTACCCTATCTGGGACAGTAAGGTGTATGAAACCATCTTCGGTTTAAAGCCACATCATTATCAAGTGAACAGCACTGCAAAATATATTCAATACACGAAAAAATTGAGGGACCTTTCCCAGAATTCCAGCAGTCTAGCAGTATTGAAAGAAGGGTTGATGGCAAAGGGGTATTGCCAAACTCAGGCAAGCAATCTAGGAGTCCTTGAGTTAATACTTTTTTACTCTGTTCGATAATCAACTAGTTTGACTGAATGGTTTTCATGGAATTCCATTGAAAAATTGAGCATAAGAAGAAGCCTGAGTGGAACAACTCCGGCCTCGAAGTCCTTTTCCAGGTCCTGCCTGCTTGCAAAAGAGGATGGGTGTCTTCTGATGCTCAAAAACAACTATATGCGAATGACTGAGGGTACTGATAGAACCTATTTGGTTTGAGGAGCACCTTCCTCATCAGAAGTTATTTCTTTTATAAAAGAAACTTTTGTTATTATAGAATAAATATGCTATTATATAAGAAATTCTATAAGAGGGAATTTCAATGATCATTCGTGAAACATATATGAAACAGATCCTCGATTTCATGGACAAACCAGTCGTAAAGGTAATCACAGGTATGCGACGATCCGGCAAGAGCGTACTATTAGAGCTCACCGAGGAAGAAGTCCGTAGACGCGGAGCAAAGGAAAACCAGATAGTCTCCGTCAATTTCGAATCATTGCAGTTCGAGAATCTGAAGGACTATAGGGCATTGTACGAGACAATTACCGTTGCAGCCAAGGCTGCGAACGACAAGTTGTACCTGTTCATCGACGAAATTCAGGAAGTTGCATCATGGGAAAAGGTGATCAACTCAGTCCGTGTCGATTGTGATTGCGACATCTACATAACCGGTTCCAATGCAAAACTCCTCTCAGGCGAATTGACAACATTGCTTTCAGGACGCTATATAGAAATCCCAGTCTATCCGCTTTCTTTCGGTGAATATCTTGAGTTTGCAAAAACCAACAAGGATGAGGTCAACCTGAACAAGGAGCAGCACTTTTCCAATTTTCTTCGGTATGGAGGCCTTCCTGGAATTCATGAGATGAAGTGGGATGATACCGTCCTCAATAGGTATCTGACAGACATGTTCAACACCGTGCTGTTGAAAGATGTGGTCAAGAGAAACAATATCCGCGACATCAATCTGCTCGAAAAGGTTGTGCTGTACCTGATGGACAACATAGGGAACACGTTCTCTGCAAAAACCATCTCTGATTTT
>Ga0172378_10003798_pt1 | contig 14203 bp, 15 predicted proteins | sample GrowelOW332metaG_FD_119755 | JGI IMG/M metagenome (GOLD analysis project Ga0172378, IMG submission 119755) | Groundwater microbial communities from an aquifer near a municipal landfill in Southern Ontario, Canada - Pumphouse #3_1 metaG | ecosystem: Environmental > Aquatic > Deep subsurface >... | reverse complement strand
GTGATCTCGTACATATCTAACGATGATATGGGAGTAATCGTCAACAACTATCTCACGAATGAGCCCTACCCCGGCGGTCTATTCATCACCGGAAGCGAAGCGGACGGATTCACGGTCTGCGATGCAGATTGTGATTGTTATTGCGAAGATTACGTACATGAGAGTGTTGCAATCCGTTGGCTGATCGGAGATTACTGTTCTCTCGAAGAGCTCATTGCAGCGGACAAGTGATATCGTGCCTAAAGACATTCAGTCGCAGGCGTACAGTGTCGCTGTCCGGTACAACAGAGAATACGGAGATCAAGCAATCGCCGAAATGGAGAAGACCAGCGCGAACAGTCAGTATTCCGAATTGTGGTCATGGGTTCGTTTTTACATCGAGAAATTTCAGAAGGTGAGAACTTGACAGATTCAACGGAAACGGCCTTTTACGGCCATTCGCGGTTTGGGTTGAACTCCCTTTGGTTTTCGTTATGCGATTGCCAAAAAAGAACGAATCCCATTCAATATAAAGCGATAATTACGCATGATTCCGATACACGGAGCGAGGAACGATGATGCAACGCGATCTTTACGGTAATGCGGTACCGGAAAAGGTCGGTGTCAAGGATCCCGACGGGGTGCGGCAATATCCCATGTCTGCACGGACGATCACTCTGATCGATTCGATCGCATTGAAAACTGGTCTTCCCAAGGCAGAGGTCGTTGCTACATCGATCGAGCTCTATGCAACGATGATATCCTCAGTGCCGCCGGAATTGATCGAAATGATTAAAAGTGGTCAATTGCAAGATTTGTTCGCGCAGAGTATTTAAACTCCTTCATATTTTTGTCTTTTCTTAGATTTTTTGGCATTTATATGATAAAAAAACATCATTTTTCTATCGACAGTCCGACGTCTAGATCGGAATGCCGGATGTGTTTATATGACTACAATAATGGATGCAATGGCAACATCTGCGGGAATAGCTTCCGTGATCTTGCTGGTGCTCGGTCTGATCATGCTCATAGCATACGCACAAGTGCGTAATGTCTACGTGCTGGTCCTTTCGCTTGCGCTTATGGTCGCAGGCGGAATAATGCTAGGTGTTGCGACTGACGTGATCTCTATTGCGTGGAATGGGTGGGATACTCCGACAACGGGAACGACCACAACGGAATGAGAGCGTGAAAAAATGAAGACAGGATCCGTCGGAGCGATACTAAGTATCATTTGTGCTTCGATCTTAGTGATGTGCGCGATCCCGATCGCAGCATCAGCTGCAGATACAACAAATGAATATGATGTCGATATGAGAGTTGGAGATTCCTTCTCATACACGATCGAAACCAGCTTAGAATCGGTCATAACTGTGACAGGTAGTGCTCTTGAAGCCAATGACGGATTCCTGATCTTCGTTAACTCCACTAAGATCCTTTCCGGTACTCCGGATACGGCAGGATCATACACAGTCACGATTGCTGCCACATGGACATCCGAGGATGGAGAAACCACACAAACGGCCACACAGACTATTAATTTTACAATATCGGAGCGTGTAGCTCTGACCTCTGCGGTATATGCGTATGCACTTGCCGGTAATGCTTTCTCATATTCGCTAACATATTCAGGTCCTGAAGGAACAATTGTTACTCCGGATACCATATCCAGATCATGGCTCACATATGATTCAGACACGAAGATCCTTTCCGGTACTCCGACAACTGATGATGTTGGAGCAACAACAGCTGCGTTCACAATTGCCAATGCGTCAACATCTGATACGCAGACCGTAACTGTTACGGTTCAGACATTTGCATCTTTTGGGGTAGTTTCGGCTAATAATGTAGTATTGTCTGTCGGTGATGAATTGTCTCTTACGCTTCAGTCCAATCTATCTTCAGGAGTAACATGGACTGCGGATCTATCTGCAGTGTCCGATGTATCCGATATCGCGATCTCTAACGGCGTGATCTCGGGAACATTCACATCTTCGGCTATTTCCGAAGGAATTTACAAAGATTATCAGATCACAGTCACTGCATCTGCAACAATCAACGACGAGATCGAGACGGCCACACAAACAATCACTATCCGTGTTTACACAGATATCGGATATCTCTCATTGCCGGAGATCTCCAATGTAAAGATCCTTTCAACAGACGATGATAAAAAGATAATACTGTCTGCCAACGTGTCTGCTGCACTTCACGTCACATATACATGGGGTGACGGCTCATATACAACATTCGAACCTGCAATCGCAATCGGTTCACACATAATCGCACACGAATACAGCGCCAATAAAATCTACACGGTACAGATCACAGCGATCAATGATGTAGGATCGTCTTCGTCATTCATGATGTACGACGCAGGATCTGGTATATTCGAGACCACAGAAGCACCTACTTTCTTAGATGAACACGGCTACTTCTTCGTAGTATTGGCCTGTATTGCAGCACTGATGTTTCTAGCCTATTATGTGACTAGAAATCCATACATTGCGGTTGCATCAGCGATCTTCGGTCTCCTATCTGTCTTATGCCTAGTTCTCAAGGTCACAGGATTAGATCAGATCATAGAATATATCAAGTCACTTCTGTGAGGACTGAACCATGGCTATTCAGACTTCACATGTGATAGGCACGATTGCAATTCGCGCTCTCGGGGTTTTCCGGCTCTTGTATGTCGGTGGCAATTGGAACAATGGGTCGAATGCTGGTGTCTCGTACGTCAACAGCAATTCCCTGTCTAACTCCAATTCCAACATCGGTTCGCGCCTGACAAACGTCAACAACTCACACATCACAGTGATCAGTGCCTTACCTCATGGTAGAATATCACAATTACCTACTGGACTGGTAGCGAAAGCGAACGCCCGGATAATAGACGTAGGCGGTGTATGCCTATGGTAAAAAGATTGGGTAATGTATGGAATGAGATCATATCTATAGAAAATCTCACAATAGCCTACAGAAACGCACGTTCTGGACATACTCACAAAAAAGACGTTGCAAAGATCGATTCAGATCCTCTTCCGTATCTACACAAGATCCAAGAAATGTTGCAATCGAAGACCTATGTCACATCTCAATACCATATCTTCGAGATCAGCGAACGCGGTAAAATTCGTCGCGTGGCAGATCTGCCGTTCTACCCTGACAGAATAATCCACTGGGCACTGATTCAGATAATAGGGCCGAAGATCCTGTCCAATCTCATAGATCAGACGTATGCGGCGCTACCCAACAGAGGAACACACATAGCGCTGTCCAAAATGAAAGAATATCTAAAAGATCCAAAGGTCAGATACTGTCTCAAAACAGACGTCAGGCACTTCTTTCCATCGATCGATAAAGACGTGATAATGTCCAAACTGGAACGCCTGATAAAAGATCAGGACACACTGTGGTTATGCTCCAGAATAATCTATGATTATCCAGAGTCGGGAATACCTATCGGAAATTACACATCACAATATTTTGCGAATCTGTATTTGTCAGACATTGACCACTTGATGAAGGAACAGTATCACTGCCATTATTATCTGCGTTATATGGACGATATAATCATTTTGGGATACTCGAAAGAATGGCTCCACAGAATGCGTTCTGTTATGAGCGATAAAATGACAGATATAGGTCTAGATATGAAATCTAACTGGCAGGTCTTCCCCATAGAAGACCGCGGAGTGGATTTTGTAGGGTACAGGACCTTTCGCAATTACACATTACTGAGAACCCAAACCAAGATCCATCTAAAAAGAGCGACCAAGGAGATCATTTCAAAGATTACCGCCGGAGAATCATTGAATGAGCACGATCGCGGAAGCATTGCGTCATACTCCGGAATCTTAGGATATTGCGATTCATTCAGACTTAGTAAGTCGACTATCGCACCTATTTTAGAACATTTGAGAGTGATATCATGAAAACCAATCAAATGGCTGCAATATTTGCGGTCATAATGATTGCACTCACTGTTGTGTCATGTGCCGGTGTTATATCGGCTGCAGATTCAGCAGTTACACTCAACGTAACTGTGGATCCAATGACGGACGGAGTGACCATCACTGCAGAACCGGTAGAATCCGGATACAGTACAGTAACGGGAACAACAGGAGCTAATGGCAGCGTTTCACTAATATTGAGTTCCGGAACGAATTGGTATGTTTACGGATCTGCCATTGGCGATAAGGTCTCGCCATTAAGAACATTCGACCCCGGAAACGAAACAAAATGGGCCATTACATTGTCATATGTAGATTTCGTAGAATATACAATGACATATTCGGCCAGCGGATTCACATCTGGTGACGCATTTACATATTCCGGAGATATTGAAAATTATGTTGCCGCAACATCCTCAAGCTCCGGATCGTGGGGCACAAGCACATTATTGTCAATTTGTTATTATCAGGTGTTCGATCCTTCGACCGGAGAGATCCTCGGTAAACTGAATTCATCAGATCTCACGAAATATACAGACGGTACAGATGCAAGTTCAGACATTAAGAGCAATAACGTAATGTTCTGCATTCCCCAACTATGGGTTGAGACCACATCCACTTCGATCAATATCACTAATGATCCTACATCGGACGGAGATATTTCTGCATACACTCAAGATAAATGGATCTACGAATACTGCGCGATCGGAGTCTATGAGGGGACGATATCTAACGGAAAATTGCTTTCGATCTCCGACAGTACGCCCACAGCATCACAGACCAGATCTACATTCAGGACTGCTGCAGATTCAGTGACCGTAACATACGGCGATGCCATGGTGTGGAATTATTACCAGTGGCAATTGTACAAATATGCGGTATTGTTCGCAATCGAAGATTTCGACAGTCAGGGAATTATCGGAAACGGAAACACAGGCGGAAATGGACCGACCATAACAGGAACGATGAATGTTTCCGGTCTTTTCGCCGGCAGTACATCTAACTCAACATCAGGTGTCAAAGCGTACATCGAGAACGCATGGGGTTCTCTGAATGAGTTCGTTGATGATGTTGTTCTAAACACTAGTTTGACGATCTATGCCGGTACTAACAGTACTGTTACAGACAACACGTCAGATAAGACCTCAATCGTAACGATCCCATCATCAGGCAATTATCCTACTGCGATCTCTACTGCAGACAATTCATTCGGCATCGGTACTACTAATGGTTCAACCAGTTCAGGAGGAACATATGATTATCAGACTACCGGATCTACATCCCAAAGTAGGCTCTTGTGTGTCGGTGGCAGTTGGAGCAATGGGTCGAATGCTGGTGTCTCGTGCGTCAACAGCGGTTCCCTGTCTTACTCCGGTTCCAGCTTCGGTTCGCGCCTGGCCTACGTTTACGACGCGGATGCCGCGTCGGTCGTGACCACAGCCACTGTATCATTCAATGCCAACGGGGGAATAGGTGGAAGTTCTGTAACAATTGATGCCGGAGAGACCGTTTCAGCACCCACAACAAACCCTACCAGAGAGCATTACAGTTTTACAAACTGGTACTCAAATGCAGCATGCACCACATTGTTCGATTTTTCATCGGCCATCAACAGCGATACGACGATCTACGCCGGATGGCAGATCGACACATACACAGTGACGATCAACACAAACGGTGGAACATCCAACACTTCAGCGGTCCATGACTGGGGAACATATCTGTCGGTGCCAACACAACCTACGAAGACAGGATATGTTTTCGGCGGATGGTTCTCCGATTCAGATCTCACAACGAAATACACATTCACTTCGATCATTGAATCAGATCTCACGATCTATGCGAAGTGGTACGATGCATTGACATTCATATCGATACCAACAGCTGCATTGTGTGTTACCGTCATAGATACGCCAACAGGTCAGACCGTAATCCTAGATGCGTCTGATTCCACATATGCAGAGACGGTCACATACACGATCAACGGCAAGACGGTAACAACTGGATTGTATTCCTCGATCGACGATCTCGTGGCCGGAGAATACACGGTAACGGCCACTGTATCAAATTCTCTCGGAGAGAACAGCATATCCAAGTCATTCACGATCGACGGAAATGAGGAATCGCTGTTCATATGGGGAGTATTAGCATTGGTGATCGTGATATGTGCCGTGAGTCTCTATTTCGGATTCACGATACCTGCATTGATCTCTGGGATCGTTGCTGTGATCATATTTGTGATTAAGGTGATATTATGAAACTACCGTTCATAATCGCGGCAGCGGTCCTTCTTGTGACAGCTGCCTTTATGGTATGCCCCCAGGGCGTGCCTGATGCAACAGACCAACTCAACGATCCCATCATATCATTTGGTGTCAACGACGATACGATGGGGTCCGTCTCGGTCGGATCATATGAGAACAACACAGTAACAGCCACGGCAACGGCCACAACAGGCCATTCGTTCGTCGGATGGTATTCTGGTTCGGAATTGATATCGGAAAGCGCTACGGCGACGTTCTCCGTCGATTCCGCAAAGGTATACACCGCAATGTTCGAGGTGACGGTCTGATGTTGCCGGTCATTGCGATATGGGCACTGATCTGCGGTGCTGCGGTGATCTCCGGATTCATGATCTTGCAGTCGATCATAGTCGTAATAGGCACTCTTGCACTGACAATCACTGCGTATAAGAGAGACTTCAGATCGTCATTGATAATCATAGCCGCGACAGTCGTCTTATGTGTCCTCGCATGGGCGATATACGGGGTGTTGATATGATCTTTAAGAGTTTGGAAAAAAGATCGTTGATGATAATGGCGGTTCTTACGGCCACATTGATGGTCATGTGTGCTACGGTCATGGTCGTTTCAGATACGGAAGATTCTGATGCAGTAGATAGTACGGAAAATAGAGCATATACGTTTCAGGTTGGACAGACGGTCAAAGAACAATTGAACGGATTAGCAAAGGGGATCGATACATCATCGATCACATCGGGATCTTTGCCACCGGGTCTATCTATTACCATTGAGACTGTAAAACTTAGTAATAATTCCAGCACTTATTACTTCTACATATCGGGAACAACAACCACTGCGGGAACATATGAATCGGTGATTACGGTCGGTTTCACGTATGACACACACGGAAAAACAACATACAATCTTACGATCACAGTCGAAACGGAAACCACAACGACATATACTGTAACATTTGATAAAAATCTAAGCAGTTCGACTATATACTGGACCGAAAGGCTGGTCAACGAAGGAGATTCCTGTACATTATCCAATGTTTCCGTACCAGATGGATATGTCTTTGCCGGATGGTACACCGCTGCAAGCGGCGGTACCTACGTTGGTACTATGGGAAGCTCGTACACCCCCACTAAAAGCATAACGCTGTATGGCCACTGGACAAATGTAGGGACATATACTGTCACTTTGGATTACAACGGTGGCGGGATAAGCTCAAAATCTATAACCGTTACATGTGGAAATTCAATCACATTAGGTTTAGGAACTACGTCCAGTACATTGAATGCTACATTAACTGGATGGAACACTGTAGCAGATGGTTCCGGAACAACATATTCCGGTAAATACACACCATCAAAAAGTCTAACACTGTATGCTGTTTGGGAATCTGATGTATCAGATATAGAGTACACGATCTCATTCAATGCGAATGGCGGAACAGGGCCCATCGCATCGATCACCGGAACATTGGGAACATCATACACACTACCGTCTAGCGGAGTCGAACGTGAAGGATACCAATTATATGGGTGGTCTTTTGATGGGATATCCGGAGCATTTTATTATGCAAAAGGATCGACATGGACGATATCTGGTGACAGAGAGTATATCGCATATTGGAGTCCCACTACCTATACGGTCAACATCAATGCGAATGGCGGAACTGGAACTATCGAATCATACGCCGTTCAGTACGGATCAACGATCACTTTGCCGACTGTAGAATCAGGAATAACTAAGCCGGGATATAATCTGGCCGGATGGACGATCTCGAACACATTATATGATGTGGGCGAGACAATAACTGTTGATTCTAGCATTGTTAACTCTCAATCGGCAACGGTTACTGTCGATGCATTTTGGAGTATCATTCCTATTGATAATGATACAGCACCTGCTGCATCATTCATCTACAGTGTTAATGACTTGACAGTGACATTTACTGACACATCTGTTGCACCTACGGTCTGGAATTGGGATTTTGGAGATTCTGAAACATCAAATGAACAATCTCCAATTCACACATACGGTGCAGCAAAGACATATACTGTAACATTGACGATCACAAACATATTGGGATCTTCATCATATCATGCAGATATTACCGTGGGTGGATCATCATCGGTAACATACACCATAATTTATGATGCGAATGGCGGAACAGTATCCACGTCGGAAATTCAGGCGCAGGGTAACCAACAGATAATGTTACCAGAGCCGACATACAGCGGTCACACATTTGCCGGATGGTATCTTGGAGATACATTGATCGGATGGGCAGGATCCGTTTATGTGGTGAATGTTGACGTTACTTTAACGGCGAATTGGAGAGACGGAACGGTGTCAACATACACAGTTACGTTCCTATCCGGAAATGAGATAATATCCACGCAGAAAGTATTGTCCGGAGCATATGCTACATATTGGGAACCTAATGTCAGCGGAGGATCATTTGTAGAATGGCAATTGAACGGAGAGAAATATCTATTTTCCACTCCAATAACGTCTGATATTACTCTGAAAGCAACAGTCACATACGATAACAATAGTTCATCGATTATCGGTTACATTGTGATGGCAGCAGGTGCATTTTTAGCTGTATTAGGCCTATTCTTCAGAAATCCGATAATCATAATGATAGGCACCATTGTTGTGTCAATTGGGGGTGCAGCAATATGCTTCACCTGAACATCGTGCATCGTAAGAAGCAATTGATGACAATTACTTCGGTTGCTATACTTCTGGCAGTATCATTATTCGTTCCAATCGATGATGGCGATACTTTGATCATGGACGATATGGAAAGTTCTGATGCAAATCCGATCATGGCCGGAGTTATGCTTGCTGGAATAGTCATAGGTTTGATCTCGGGGTATTTTTTCACCGAATATTGGAATAATACGCACAATACAATAGTGGTCAATGATGCTGAACATGGAACAGAATACATCAGCGGAATGCTTGGTGAATTACTAGGTCCCTCTGTTAATACTGCGGAATTGATGGCATTCACAAATTCATATTTCGAGAGAATGGGTGAGCTTGCTGCATGTGAACAATGGACCGCTAACGGTACAATGAATGCAGACAACATACTATTGACATCAACGGTTGTCAAGGAGTATTCTACGTTGTTGTTATCAGAATACAACGCTATGGACTCCATCTTCGAATACACAAATGACATGACAATATCATATGTTGTCGGGTCTCAATCATATACGACGACAAATTCGCATATCTATGCCGGAATCGGAACGACCGTATCTACAGGATCTGCAGACAGAGTATATCTGTACGGATACGAAGACGGAGACGAAACATCAGGACATTTGTATGTTTATGGCGGTTCGGCAGTGATCAAATCAACGAATGGATCCACATACCAACTTTCGGAAGGTGACAATGATCTTCACGCTCTGGATGTTCCGAACGGATATTATGAGCTGCAGACAGGACGCACGTATATTGGATCCATGATGTCGTCTCTATCATCTGATAAGGCCACTTTGTGCCCTGCTGCCGTCCTTGACGGAGCATCATCACTATTATACATCACAAACACAGCGTCCGGCGTGTACATGCTGAATGGAAATAAGGTCGTATCATCTGTACAATATGCAATAACGGATTCGGATTCGACATCGACAGTGGACATAACTAATATGTTCACGATCATCGGCAATATACTGAACGCGTCAAATCTTTTGATGTCGAACACTGTCAATGCTGCATCTGCCGCATGGAGTGTGTTCAACACTGCGGGATCAGCATCATCGATGGTCTCGCCATCATCATTAATACCGAATTTAGAAAATATGGACTTCACCGACGATCAAATCTATTTGATCTATATGTCGGCACTGCAGCAGATGTCAGATTATTTCGACACTGCAACAGGTAACTTTGATGCAAGTGATATACTGGTATCGGAGAACAGTTTGGATCTCATTTGTCAGGGAACAATCTATACAAATTCCTATAAAACAACAGAGATCATTAACGGATATTTCACGCCAATGTGCTACCTAAGAGATCAACGTGTAGAGGTCGGAACGAACGCATGGATGCAAACCGGTTTGGCAATGGTTTGGAATAAAAATAGCGACGGAACATACTATTCCGCCGGATTAGTAGTTTTAGAAAGCGGAAATTACATGGACATAACGTCGATGGTCTACCGTGATACGACGTATTCAACCACCGGAAACGGAGTTACGCTTCACATAACCTCTCTGACGGCCCTCAATGGATTCGACAATGGCAAGTTGAAAAAAACGACAACGTACGAGGCCAATTGGTTGCAGATCATGTTGATAGTGGTCGGAGCTCTCGGTATTGTAGCAGGATTGGTATTCCGCAGATTCGATTTCGTGATAATAGGTATCGCAGCGATTGCAATAGGATGGCTTGCCGGCTCGTGGTTGTGGGGTCTGATAAAATGACCTTCGATCCTGCATGGTTGGGATATCTGTCCGCAATATGGTGTGTCGGCCAGCTGGTATGGGGAATCTTCCGTAATGATGCGATGCGCACAATGATCTATGGCATTGCGACCTTTGCAGCCGTGATAATTGCCCTCAACATCGGCGGTGTGCTCAATGACGAAACGTGGAGCCTATTCGGTCTCGCGGTATTCGGAGCGCACACAGCATACGCACTGTTGATCACCAAGGTACCGTGGCAGATTGCCATATACTCGGTGCTCACGGCCACATCATTGGCATCGATCATAGGGGTGTTCTGATGGACACTCTAATGGTTGTAGCATTGTCCGCTATCGTGGCATTAGCCGGTGTGGTATTCGGTGGTAAGGTGCAACGCACAGCGCGTTTCATCTACCCTTACGATTTCATGACGATATCAATGTGCGTGATCATCGGAGTGTTATGTGTCATTCCAATGCCGATTGACAACTACTGGTATTTCCCATTCTTGGGCGGATACCTCGTAGGATACCTCATAGTAGGTCGTACAAGCTACGTTATGGTAGCTAAGGAGAGCTTAGGGTACCAACTGCTCGAAAGCGAACCTTGGGTGATCTACACGAAAGGAGAATCCCAATTCATACAGGATCAGAGCAACCGCGCATTGTTCACCCGGATAATGTTCGGCATCGAGCACGAAGTTATCTCGAACGGCGCAATGGAAGCCAATTGGACATTCCGGAACCATTATCCTCTGTTCCCGATCTTCATTCGTAAGACGTTACGTACAGAATGGTATCAGACATCAACGGAGAAGATCAGGGTCAACAGATTCATCACCGTGAACAAAAGGACAACGACAGTGTACGAAGCCTATGGAAACATGGTAACGAAGGCCCAACTGATCCAAGATGAAACTGCATTGCGTGAGCTTCAACGTCAGAATGTGACGTTGGTCAAAGAGGTTCGTGAATTGCAACGTGAACAGGGCCCTGCATTGGCAGAAGCCGCAATGAGACTTGAACAAATGGTAGACAAGACCACACCGCAGAACAGAATGTACCGTGTGATCTCTGATCTTAGAGATATAAGACCAACAAAGGAGGCGAAGATCAATGGCACCACAGAAGACGAAACCGTTGTACCTGAATCGTGACATCAAAAAAGCGATCATGAGCTCCGATGAATACCCGGAGTTCATGACACTTTTGCAATTCTATACCGATCTGGTCAAACAGGTAGAATTGAGGAAAAAGAAGATCGAAGAATCCATACAGGATTTTTTCGCGGAAGGTGGAGACATCACTCGTGAAGGGAATCTCGTCACGATATCATGTGAAGATCCCGATACAGGGGACACGCTGACGTACAAGATCACATACGCATCGAACGGAGACGTAGAGGAAATATCGTACAAGCCCAAGAGAAATCCTGTACTCGTAGAAAAGATGCAGCGCATGATCTTCTGTATCACGCTGTTGCCATTCTATGAGGACATGATCGGAACGTTCAACACCAATCTCTCCAACTTGAAGAACGACAATGTGTTGAATGGGTTGGCCGAAGTTCGTAACATGATCCGTGGAGACCAATATCTCACAGTGGGAGCAATCGGCGGTGTCGACATCTCGCGCATTGCCGATTCTGATCCTTTCGGAATATTCGAAGAAGGGGGAACGCCCGAATGACAGAATCGATAAGGTATGATCTCGGAATCGATGGCCACATGTTGGATCTAGATCAGATATATCCCGAACCAAAATTGAAGGATCTGACCGAAGAAGTGAACCAACGTCTCATGCTGCCAATTCCCAAAGGCTCGCAAGTAACCAAATCATCAATGTGCATAGTGGGTGGGCAAGGCAGCGGAAAGACAGAGCTGGAAAAAACGCTCTATGGCATTGCAGTATCAAAATACGGCCTGTCGAACATCAATCTGATCTACACAGACGATGTCCGTGTGGCTCTGGACATGCTGAATGACCGTCCGGTACAGTTCATAGTAATCGATGATGCAATGACCAATGCATCATCGAGAGAAGTGTACAAGCAGACAGAGATCCTGAAAATCTACAACAGATCGAGACACAAGTATGAAGAAGAATTGCAAGGAAAGCCCGGACATATCATCTATATCTGGGCATGGCAGAGATTCGGAGAATTGGATCCATCATTCAGGCAGTCAGAGATCACGATGTTCAAAACAGGAATCGCTGAACCATCCGAACGCAGATTGATTCAGGAGTTCATCGGGCCGTATTACACGAAGTATCTCTGGTCGCTTTGGGACAAAATGAACCGTGGAAACAACCAAGTCAAAAGCACATCGGTAGCTTGCATTAATTCAATATTTACCGGAGGAACCGGAAAATATGTCTCTGCTAAGATCGACATAGATTTTCCGGACATGATACGCGGTGAGGATTACTTCGGAGCCGAAGAGAACACTGACATCTTAGATCAGTACAGAGAGAAACCCGGTTGGGAGAAAAGGATCCGTTGCTATGAGCTATATCAAGAAGGGAATCACACACAGAAAGAGATCGCCGACACATTGGGATTGTCACGTCAGGGATATGTCAGCGAATCAGTGAGAAAGGTCAAAGAATTGTTGAGGTCGAAATGAAGTGAAACAGAGGATTTTCAGGCCGATATATGGGGCGATATCGGCCCGATATCACTACGATAACCGCCCGATAAATGACCGATAATTCGAGGGGGGTAGTTACCCTGCTGGTCGCGCGCGCACGCGTTACGCGCAGGATATAGCTATACTGCCGCCCCCGATAATATCGGAGGTGAACACATGGCAATAATTGGAAACAAGAAGAAAGAGACATCAGCCATCGGTGACAACATCGATGCAAGAAAGCGCGAAGTCAAGATGCGCAAGCAAGAGGAAGCAGCAGAAAAGAAGAGGATAGCTAACCTCAAGCGTGAACAGTCGGTAAGAGAGAAAGAAAGCAAGCGTAAGGTCAGAGAGGCACAGGGAGGAACAGGATTCAAGATCATACTCTTCGACCTTCCGGTACCATCGCCGCGTAGCAAGAAAAAGAAGACATGCAAGAAGAGATCAACGAAGAAGAGGAAGTGAGAACATGACATCATACAAGACCAAAGAGGTCAAACTGAAATCAGGCAAGGTATTGAGGATCCCTGTTGATTCTAAAGGTCATGTCCCCGAATCGGAGATCATCAAACACTTCAACAATCAACGCGAGGGGGTCAAGAATGGCCGTAAAAGACGTTGCAACACAAAAGACTATGACAAGTTCGCGGAAAAGACGTTACCGCTTAAAGGGTTAACTCCGCGCGAAATAGCGAAGTGGTGGAATTGTCCTGCTGATGGTATCGATATAGAATATGTCGATACTCCGGCTAAACCACAGATCAACACCGACAAAGTACACATGACCGCAGCGCGTAAGAAATCACAGGAGAAGATCAAGATCATAGGCACTCCGGCAGAAGAGACCAAGGTTCGTACGATCCTCAACACAACATACAGTGAAAAGGATCTTGAAAGATTCGCTTCCGGAAACCCACTGATAATCGTAAGGCCCTTGCCGAGTTCCTGTAATGG
>Ga0172378_10003797_pt1 | contig 14203 bp, 14 predicted proteins | sample GrowelOW332metaG_FD_119755 | JGI IMG/M metagenome (GOLD analysis project Ga0172378, IMG submission 119755) | Groundwater microbial communities from an aquifer near a municipal landfill in Southern Ontario, Canada - Pumphouse #3_1 metaG | ecosystem: Environmental > Aquatic > Deep subsurface >... | reverse complement strand
CTTTCAGAGGTGAGGCGTTACCGGCACGATATATAAAACCTGACGACAACGAAGAATTAATTCTAGTCTTTCCTGTTTGGGCTAGTACTTTACCTCCTGCAGTAAGAACATTTCTTGAAAAAGAAGGCAGGACAAGAGTTATCTGTATACCAACTTCAATAGGTAGTAAGCTGAAAGACAGGGATGGGTTTGCCAAGATAATTGATCTTGTGGGTAAAAAGATTACAGCGCCTATAAGCATCTAAGCGTGAGAGATAAATTGTAAGATTTTAAAATACAGGATGTTTTGAAAGGAATGGTTAGAGTGCAAGTAAAGAATATTTTACTTAAAACTGCAATCATAATTAACCTTTGTGTTTTCTGTGGTAGTGCGTTTGCCGCTCCTGTAAGCAAGATTCTTACCAAAAATGAAGAGCTTTTTCCTCAGGGTTGGTCGGTAGGCGATCAGGTGAAATTTAAAAAAGGTACGATTGCAAGTCTAGATGAAAATGGTTCATTAGTAACAGGTGTGTTGGCCAATGATACATATTTACGCCCTCAAGGTTGGCAACGTATTATAAATGATTATTATTCCGTGGCAGCGTATACAGAACACAGTTTTTTCCCACCGCGTTATTACCGCTATTGGAATAATAGTGGCACCTATAATATAGTATTACCCAGTTCTGGACACATTCGCTATAAAGGTGGTACAGCAGTAACCTTTAGCAAACAAGGAACTGTGCTTAGCGGGACTATTGTTGATAAGACAACAATAGGTATAGGTGAAGGACAATACGGGTTTGTAGACTTTAAGAGCGATTCAGTGCTCACTTTTTATGACAATGGTGCAGTAAAAACAGGTACGTTGTCAGAAGATACTAAGTTGCGCCCTGTTGGTTGGAAGAATAATACCATAAATATGGAAAATGCCGGATTTGTAGAATTTAAGGCAAAAAGTGTAGTCAACTTGACGCAAAATGGAGAAGTGACGAGTTGTACAGTGAAAAATGTTCTGAAATGGAAGAATGAAGGGGTGGAAGTAGAATTACCTCCTAATGCCGTAATTAACTTCACAGAACAAGGTGCTGAGGTAGTAAAAAGATAAGAAAAGTAATGATTTGTTGGTTAAACTACTGTCGCTTTTATAAATAAAATCAAGGTCACTTCCGCAAAAATCGGAAGTGGCCTTGATTTTGTTTAAAGGACGATTAGTTAGCGCAAACAGCTATGGGAACTATAGAAATTGACAACGCAAGAGCAGCAGCAAGTGCAAATCCTATTAATATAAAAATAGCAGACAAGCGAGATTTCGAAACACTGATTTTTATAAGACAGCATTGCATATTAGTCGATAGTTTCTAAAGCATTTATTAGTTTGGTTTCAAATATCTGATTGTCTACATTTGACATATTCCCATCATCAAACAAAAGCTGTTTAGCATTTTTGTTATTTGGTGCCCAAATATCATGGGTTATTGGTAGCAACTTATTGGGGGAGTGGGTTTTAAGATATTCTTTATTGTTGAAGTAATCTTCTACGTTAGCTTTGAAAATAGAAAAGTTATAGTGGTAAACAGATTTCTTATCATCCAGTGGTTGGTTAGGATCACTATCAGCATAAAAAGCAATAGTATTCTTATTAAAACAGGTTGCAATATGAACAATAGATGTATCAACACTGATAACTAAATCTGCGAATTCAATAATTGGAACTACATCAAGTATATTTGGTGAATTAAAAATAGATACACTGTCAGGAAGAATAAGCGAGTTGATTCTATTCTTTTCGCCGATTACTATTATTTTATATTTAGCACTAAGCAGGTTACAAATAATATGCACTTGTTTATTGGAAAGTAATCTTGCTGCTGAGCTCCCGAAAGGATTGAGAACAGCAACTTTTTTATTATCGTTAGTGATTCTTTTTAAAAATAAGTCTGCCTTGTTTTTTATATTTTCACTTACAGGTAATTCGTAGTGCATGTCATCGTATGTAATGTTAAATATTTTCAATATTTGTTTTAATTGTTCTGTCACATGCTTGGCATAGGGGTAGTTGCATATAGAAAGATTAAAAGATTGTATATTGCTTTTATTAAAACCGATTAATATTGGTGTTTTAACATATGAACAAAAAATCATATTTTTTATATCAAACATTCTAATGAATTTCATTTCTATCGCTGCGTCAAAGCTTTCTTTTCGAATGCGGGCTATAGATTTTAACCAGTTTAAACAAGTGGAATCGTCATAAATAATGGTACCTGTAACGTAAGGGTTAAAATTAACTATATCAAGAGCATGTTTAGTTGATACAACATATAATTGATAGCCGGATTTAGCTAAGTTACGGATCAAGCCTGTTGTTACAACCATATCGCCAATATGGTCGTTTCGTATAATTAAGATTTTTTTTACTTTTGACAAGTCATAGCAGTTAGTTTTGTAAGGAAGAAAAAGTTTAATTAAATAAAAAAGTAAAAATTTAATACGTAATTTCAATCTTTTTTCAGCAAAATTTCTTTTCCAGTTAAGTTCCCGCAGGCTTTGTTTTAATGACATATTTATAACACCTTTTATTCCATAAATTTGCTTACATTTGTTTTTAGGATTCAATATTGTCAATAACTAGAACTCTTTACATATTTTACATAAATTTAGGGTGCTTCTAGTTAATTGATATAGACCATAATAAGGATTCTAGCATAAATGTAAGAATTGTCCAAGGTTTTCCCTGAATATCCTATAATTGTGACTAGTGGTTGTATATGTTGCTTTTATTCGGAATGCCGTATATACTGAAATAAAAATTTGTATATATTTTTAAATGATAGGGCTAAACACTTGATGGACTTTATAAGGTTGAAAGCCGCAACATTAAAATGGTCTGAAATGAAACAAGCAATTTTAAATGTCTGTGAAAGAAGGGGCGTTTATGCACAAAGATGCTGAGCGTGATAGCGGCACAAAATATATAGACCCAATCAAATGGTGCCACTATATTGTAAAAATCGGCTATTTTACAACTGCCCTTATAATCTTGGCACATATAATATGGTATTTTTTGGCACGAAGTGTGCTTGCAGTTCCTCGGGATATCTATTTGCAAAATTATATTATACTACCTGCCATAGGCTTGTTAGTTTTGACTTCTTTGGTAGATTTGTTTGTTCGGTCCTCGCGTTTTTCTCTTATTGCGAAAGAATACTTGTCTCTTTCTATGTTCATTATTTTTTCTTTCTACCTTGTCTGGACCCATGATATTGCCAAGGTCTTGCTGGGCTCTTTCATTTTGCCTATTTTTGTTTCCACCATTTTTTCTAATGTGAAAATAACTCGTTGGATGTTTTGGCTGAGTAGTATTGCTGTAATGTTGTTAGGTGTCAAAATATATTTTACAGGGAATTTAGGCAGCAGTATGCTTATGCAGATATTTGTTGCTTTTTTTATGTTCCTATGTGCCTATTTATTGGCAAAGATTCTGATTAAATGCGGCCATGATAATTTAGCGGCAATAACGGATTTCGATAGTCGGCAGCGCTATATGCAAGAAAGACTAAAGTTGGAACCTTTTACCGGTTTATATAACAAAAAAACCTTCGATGATTACTTGCCGAAAGTCATGGAGGAATGCAGAAGTACCAATAAATATCTGTTACTGGCGGTAATTGATTTAGACAATTTTAAATATGTAAATGATTTCTATGGGCATGCTGTGGGGGATAGGGTATTACTTTATTTCTCGGAAATTTTAAAAGAAATTCAAGCTGAAAATATTTATGCGTTCCGGATTGGCGGAGATGAATTTGCAGTTTTATTCAAGGACTGCACAGTAGAGGAAGCCTATTCAATGTGCGATGGTATGCGCAATAGAATAGAAGCTGCCCCTTTAAGAGGCATAGATAAAAGAAGAGTTACCTTAAGCTGCGGGTTGGTCTGTATGAATCCATATGCTGATTTGGACTGGTTTAAAAAAGCTGCCGACTCAGCATTGTATGAAGCTAAAAATAATGGCAGGAATCAAATTGTAGTTTATAATAATTTGACGCAGTCGTAAAGGAAGAGCAAGATGATTCTTATTCTATATAATAGAAAATCATAGGTGTTATTGCCAGTGACTTGTTTTATTGACTTCACTATAATAAATAGATACAATGTTAAATGTCAGAAGATAAATGAACGGAGCTCCCATGAAGCAAATAGATACAGTACAAACAAAAGATTATATAGCAAGAGCTATCCGCCAGGAGATATTGTCCGGAAGGATTAAGGCAGGAGAAGAACTGACACAAGAAGATTTAGCTGAGACAATGGGTGTTTCTCGCATGCCGATACGCGAAGCCTTGCAGACCTTGGCCCAAGAGGGTTTTTTGGTACGCTTGCCCAATCGTCATATGCAGGTAGTGGCCTTGAATAAAGAACAAATAGATGGCATTTTTGGCTTAGTTGCTACTATGGAGACAGAGATGTTAAGACAGATAGTAGACGAGGGAAAAGCTATCACGCTTTTGGAAGAAAAAATGACAAAAGGAATTGAATTCCATTTTGCTTTAGCAGATTTACTTGGCAATGAATATATTAAGCAAATCCATAGTAAGCTTATTGAAGGGTATGTGGCTTATGCGATAGAGAGCATGAAGGATAAAGCGACGCCCATTAACGTCTTGCATGAGATTATAGCTGCGGCAAAAAACAAGAATGAATTGCAAATTAGCAACGCTTTTAAAGCTTATTATAAGATTTATGCAAAAGTTTTTACTGTCGGGAGGTAGAGCATGAATAATTTAGGGAAAATAAAGATTCTTCCTGTAAGAGAACATGTTGCCGGTGTTTTGCGCAAAGCCATACTTATTGGAGAATTGCAAGAAGGGCAAGAAATAACTTTAAAAGAGATTGCCTCAGAAGTGGGAGTTTCCAGCATGCCTGTGCGAGAAGCATTTCAGATGTTAGCCCTAGAAGGACTTATTAAATTACGCCCCAATAAAGGTGCTGTGGTTCTAGAAATAAATGAAAAGACCATTAGAGATCATTATGCAACCAGGGGGCTTTTGGAAGGCGAAGCAGCTGCTCTTGCTAGCAAAAATAGTGTGGATGTCAGCGAAATAGAAGGCATTCAGGCGTTGGCAGAAGAAGCTTTGGCGGCGAATAACTATAATGAGTACAACAAACACAATCAGGCTTTTCATGTAGCTATTTGGGCTGCTGCGGGCAACGCTAAGATTGCTAATATGTTGGCTTCTTTGTGGAATGGCATGTCTATGGGACCTCGGATAACCAAGGAAGATTATGCTCTTTTATCGAATAAGGAACATAGAAAGATTGCTACAGCGATAAAAAATCACGATGCCGCTAAGGCCAGAGCAGCAATGCATAAACATATAGCAAGAAGTATGGAAGATATATTGAAGCGACGTAATAACCGGTAGAAAAGTTGCCGGTTATTTTTTATTGCAGATATAAGCCAAAAATGGAATTATGTTGACGTAGGAAAATAAAAGCGCTATTATAGTAGCATAATAAATGGATACAATATCAAATATCAAAGTAAGAAAGAGGCAAGATTATGACAAAGTATTCTTTAGCATATGGTCACGAACAGAAAGATTTTGAATTAGACAGCAAGCGTGTTTTAAAAGAAGTACATATTGCTAAGTTTCCCGAGATTGTGGACCTTAAGGCAGCGATTCTAGAGGCAATTTATCATCCCATCGGTAGAGAGTCCATTGATAAAATTGTAAAGCCGGGACAAAAGATTGCTTTTATTTGCAATGATCCAACAAGGGTAGCTAACACTTTTGATTTCATGCCTATATTAGTTAATGAAATGAATAAATTAGGGGTAAAAGATGAAAATATGTTTGTAATTTTCGCTTTAGGTACCCATCGCAATATGACCCAGGACGAAATGGTGGAGGCGGTAGGACCTGATGTTGGTAGCCGCTTAAAGTTATATAACAGTGATTCTAAAATTAAGGAAGACTTCCAATATTTTGGTGAGACTATTCGTAAAACTCCTGTGTGGTTTAATAAAAAGATTTGTAACGTAGACCATATATTTATGACAGGTAGTATAGTTCATCACTTCTTCTGTGGATATGGTGGCGGACGCAAGGCCATTTTGCCAGGCGTAGCAGCTATGGAAACCATTCGCATGAATCATAGCCACATGTTAGAGGAACATGCTGACATTGGTGTTTTAAAGGGAAACCCTTGTTATGAAGATCAAATGGAAGCGGTTAAAATGTTTGCCCAGGGACGTTCTCTATTTCTATTTAACTGTGTATTAGACGCTGAGCACCACTTCTTAAAGATTTTTACCGGTGACTATAATTTAGCACATCAAGAAGCCTGCAAATTTGTTGATGAAGTTTACGGTGTTTCTATTCCTGAACCTGCTGACATCGTTATAGCTAGTTGTGGCGGCTACCCAAAGGATATTAATGTATACCAAATGCAAAAGACGATGAACAATGCCTGGTGCGCAGTACGCGAAGGCGGAGTGGTAATTATGGTTGCTGAGTGTATTGAAGGAAGTGGTTCAAAACCGCTGGAAGATACATGTCGGGAATATGATTCTGCTGATAAGATCAAAGCTTTGCTAGAAAAACATTTTGCTATTGGAGTGCACAAAGCTTTTGCCGTTACTCGCTTAATGAAGAAAGCAAAATTCATTTTAGTTTCTGCGTTAGACCCAGAGTTAGCAAAAATTATGGAATTTTCCGGTGTAGTAGATTCTGTGTCCGCAGCATTAAAGCTAGCTGAAGAAACAGTGGGCAAGGACTATAAAGTTATTCTTATGCCTGAAGGCGGTTATACAGTTCCCGTGGTCAAAGAAAACGTTTAAAGGAGGAAAAGTAAATGCATGCCATTGAAAAGATGTTAGCTGCGAAAGCGGGAAAGGATAGCGTTACCACCGGTGAGATTGTAAATTGCGATATTGATGTTGCAGGTATTAATGATTTATATTTACAAACGATACGTTCTTTCTATGAGATGGGAGGAACGAAGGTTTTTGACCCCAATAAGGTTGTCATGTTCTTTGATCATTATGCACCCTGCGCTACGGTAATGCAGGCAGATAACCATAAACATTTTCGCCAGTTCTGCGCAGAGCAGGGGATTGAAAAACTAATGGATATTAATGCCGGAGTATGTCATCAGGTTATGGCGGATAAAGGCTGGTCCTATCCTGGAGAAATAATTATTATTACGGATTCTCACACTACTACTCATGGTGCCTTCGGTGCTTTTGGTACCGGCGTAGGTGCTACAGATTTGGCTACCATTATGATTACAGGAAAGTTGTGGTTCATGGTACCGGAAATTATTCGCATTAACTTGACTGGCAAGTTGCCCAGGGGCGTTTATGCTAAGGACATTATTTTGAAAATTATCGGGGATTTAGGTGCTGACTACGCAGTGTACAAGGCGGTGGAGTTTGCTGGTCCGGTGTTGAAGGAATTGAGTATTTCTGAGCGTATGTGTATTTGTAACATGACGACAGAAATGGGAGCTAAGGCTTGCTACATTCAACCTGACGAAATAACAAAAGAATTTTTAAAAGAGAAAGTTACTGCTCAATATAAAATTTATGAAACTGATGCCGATTTTAAATATGCGGAGGACTTAACTTATGATGTTTCTAACTTTGAACCTCAAGTAGCAGTTCCTTTTAGTGTAGATAATGTATTCGATTTGTCGAAATATGCAGGCACAAAATTAAACCAAGCTTATTTGGGCTCTTGTACAGGTGGGCGCACAGAGGATATTGCCATAGCGGCAAAGATTTTAAAGGGCAAAAAGATATACAAAGACACAAGAATGATATTGGTACCAGCTTCTAAAGCTGTTTTAGAGGAATGCATAGCCAAAGGTTACATCCAAACTTTATTGGAAGCAGGCGTAACGTTAACTGCTACAGGTTGCGCAGCTTGCCTAGGTATTCACCAAGGGTTACTGTCTGATGGTGAAAGTTGTATTAGTTCCACTAACAGAAACTTTCCTGGGCGCATGGGTCACAAGAATGGTCATATTTACTTAGCATCGCCGGCAGCGGTTGCTGCTTCGGCACTTCATGGCGTAATCAGCGACCCTAGACTGGAATTATAGGAGGTGACACAAATGAAAAATATAGCACAAGGTACAGCTTTTGTTTTTGGTAAAAATATCGATACGGACCAAATTTATCCGGGATGTTTCGTGGAACTTACAGATGTAGAAGACGTGCGTAAGCATGCTATGGCTGGTGCTGATGAGGATTTTGTTAAGAAATTCAAAGCAGGCGATATTATTGTGGCCGGCACTAATTTTGGTTGTGGTTCCTCTCGTGAGCATGCCGCTATTACGCTGAAGGGTGTGGGAGTTGGGGCAGTTATTGCCGAGTCTTTCGGGCGCATTTTCTTCCGCAACGCCATTAATTTAGGAGTGCCGGTTATTACTTGCAAGGGCATTGCCGCAATTGTTAAGCAAGGAGATACCGTAAGTGTTAATATAGAAACCGGTGAAATAAAGAACGAAACTACAGGCAAGACAGCTAAGGCAGTTCCCATGTCACCATATATTATGAACATTTTACAATTCGGTGGTATTAAGCCTATGATTAAAGCTCAGCAAGAGGCAAAAAAGTAAATAATATGAATTGAGCTTTGGTAGTCGTTTGTTGCTTAACTCGAGTGAGTATTTTACGATGGGCAGGTTTAACTTATGTCATCCGTGCCAACCAAATTAGAACCCCCTTCTGATATGTTTTTCAGAAGGGGGTATTTTTATGCTTGTTAAAAAAAAGCAAATTTTTTCAAAGTGTATAACCGTTGTACACTTAAATAATAAGTTATAATAGACTAAATGATAATTTAGCAAGGAAGTGATCTGAATGGATGATTATATCTCTGTCAGTGAGATGGCTAAACTGCATAGGCTTTCGAGACAATCTTTAATTCATTATGACAATATTGGTTTGTTTAAGCCAATAAAAACAAACCCAAAAGGATATCGGTTTTACAGTAAATATCAGATACCTCACTTGCGAGAAATTTGTTTTTTAAGAAGCATGGGAATAGGATTAGAGGCAATCGTTAGTCATTTTCAGGAACGCTGTCCAGCAAAAGAAATTCAACTTTTGCAGTATCAAAAACAGGTTATTAATTCCCAAATAGCACAGCTTGTTAAAGTGCGAGAATATTTAACTCAGCGGGTAGAAATATATGAAGAGGCCTTGGATGGTGAAGAAACACAAATGCACGATCCCTTTATTCGTTCTCTGCATTCACGTCAAGCGATTTTTACAGAATGGATACAGCCAATTAATAAAGCAAATTTGCACACTACGCTAATGAGTTTGTGGCAGAAGCTTTTTGCAGCAGAAATGATAGCATCTGCTGGCCTGGGTTCTATTGTTAAAGAAAAAGCTGTTGGAACTGTAAACTGGCTAAGAGGAGCAGGTTCTTGCATTTTTTTGCCACGCCAAAAATTGTGCGAAATAGATGGTGTTATTCAAATTCCTGCAGGTGATTATGCCTGTATGTATAAATATGGTATGCCATATGATGTGGCGTACGTTGAACAACTGATGAATTGGATAAATAATAATGGTTATGAATTATGCGGAGATATTATAGATGCCTGCTTGTTAGACACAACTTTTTATAATCGCAAAAATGGTGTTGATTTTTGTATGTTACAAGCTCCTGTTAGAAAAAAATAAAAAAACTCTTGACTGTACAATCATTATACATATTACCATACGACATGTAGGTAAATATAAACAGTCAGGAGGTTTTTTTTATGGCAAAAGAAGTATGTGATTTTAGATCAGCAATAGAGTTAATGAAGTCTATCCCTGGAGAAATGGTGGAAACAGATGTTGAGGTGGATCCATCTGCAGAGTTGGCAGGGGTATATCGTCATGTAGGTAGTGGCGGAACGGTGGCACGTCCTACTAGAATTGGACCAGCAATGACCTTTAATAAGATTAAAGGGTACCCAGATGCAAAGGTTGTTATTGGCACTTTGGCTAGTCGTAAACGAGTGGGTTATTTATTGGGTACTGACTACAAACGATTAGGATTTTTTCTTAGAGATGCAGTAAAAACTCCGATTCAACCGGTAGTTGTGGGTAAAGAGAAGGCAAAATGTCAAGAAGTTGTCCATCTAGCTACTGAAGAAGGATTTGACCTTCGCAAGTTGGTACCGGCTCCAACTAATACACCGGAAGATGCCGGACCATATATAACTCTAGGTATGTGTTATGCCTCTGATGTTGAAACAGGCGAAAGTGATGTAACTATCCATCGTTTGTGTATACAAGGTAAAGATGAAATATCTATGTTCTTTACACCTGGTGCGCGTCATTTGGGCGCTTTCCGTGAAAGAGCGGAAGCTCTTGGTAAGCCGCTACCTATTTCTATTAGTATTGGTGTTGATCCAGCCATTGAAATTGCATCTTGTTTCGAGCCACCAACCACACCCATTGGCTTTAATGAACTATCTATTGCTGGTGCTATACGTGGAAAAGCGGTTGAATTAGTGCCTTGTTTGACTATTCCTGAAAATTGCATAGCCAATGCTGAATATGTTATTGAGGGTGAATTGATTCCTAATTACACAGTACGTGAAGACCAAAATACTAATACTGGCAAGGCAATGCCTGAATTCCCTGGTTATACAGGACCAGCAGTTCCTGCAGTACCGGTTATAAAAGTAAAAGCCGTTACTACTAGAATTCATCCTATCATGCAAACTTGTATTGGACCATCAGAAGAGCATGTTAATATGGCGGGTATTCCGACTGAAGCAAGTATTCTAGATATGATTGAACGTGCAATGCCCGGCCGTGTACAGAATGTATATGCTCATCCTAGCGGTGGTGGAAAATATTGTGCAGTTATTCAATTCAAGAAAAGCGTACCAAGTGATGAAGGGCGTCAACGCCAGGCGGCACTGCTTGCTTTCTCGGCTTTTTCCGAATTAAAAGCTGTCATTTTAGTGGATGAAGATGTAGATATTTTTGATACTAATGACGTGCTATGGGCGATGACTACTCGTATGCAAGCAGATGTGGATATTATTATGATCCCAGGAGTACGTTGCCATCCACTAGATCCTTCTAGCGATCAAACTTGTAGTTGGAGTATTCGTGACCATGGAATTGCTTGTAAAGTTATTTACGATGCAACTATTCCTTACAGTGAAAAAGCTCGTTTTCAACGTGCAAGCTTTATGGATGTCGATGTAAAGAAATTCTTGCCTGATTTTGATGGAGAATGAGTAATTAATATTGCCCCAGCTTGCCTGGGGCAATATTTAAATAATTTTAGCGTTATTTGATTAGGAGGTAATGTAATGGGCAAGAATAAACAGCTTATAGGCTTAGTAGTTGGAGTTTTAGTTTGCTTAGTTATTTTCTTTATAAATATTCCGGGTTTGTCCCATGCTGGACATATGTGTCTTGCATTTTCTGTTATGACAGTACTTTTTTGGGGGTTTGGTATTGCTCAGCCAGGTTATGTTTCCGGTCTTTATTTATTCTTATTGGCTGTGTTTAAAGTTGCTAAAACAGAATTGATTTTTTCAACTTGGACTACATCTATGATGTGGTTGATTGTAGGAGCCTTCTTAATTGCAGTTGCAGTCAAGGATTCTGGTTTAGGCGAAAGAATTGCATATAATTATATTATAAAATTTGTATCTTCATTTAAAAGCATTATTGTTGGTATTTTTGCACTAACTTTTATTTTAAGTCTTTTAATTCCTCATCCGTGGCCAAGAGCTTTTCTTATTATGTCAGTTATGGCGGTAATAATTAAAAGCGCAAATATTCCACATGAAGATGCGGTGAAAATTGGTTTCACAGTTTTTGCAGCTTCAATTCCAGTTTCTATGATTTTTTTAACGGGTGATGCTTCAATTAATCCATTGGCAGCCATTAGTTGTGCTCCTGAACCTATGGGATGGATGAAGTGGTTTTCCGTTATGGGGCTACCTATGATTATTACTAGTATTATTACTATGTGCATGATTATATTCATGTTTAAACCTACAAAAGAGGTTAATGTGGATAAGAGTGAAATTGTAGCAAAACTTAAAGCCATGGGTCCTATGAGTGGTGTTGAAAAGCGTGCAACTTTTTGGATTATTGTAGCTATAATTTTGTGGATGACAGACACTATCCATGGTATTGATACAGGATGGGTTACATTATTTATAGCTATGATGATGGCCATGCCTAAAATTGGTGGCGTGCTTAATCCCAAAAGCTGGAGTGGTGTTCCTGTCCAGACTTTGATCTTTTTAACAGCTGCGGTTGCGATTGGTAGAGTCGGTGGTGCAACTGGTATGAATGCATGGATTGCTCATACAGTATTACCAAGTACGGTTCCTACTAACATGTTTACCTTGGGAGCATTCATTACTGTCGTAGCTATTGGAATTCATATGTGTTTTGGTAGTGTTATTGCTGTTATGGGAATTGTTATTCCTGCTATGTTGGCATTCACAAGCTCTATGGGTATTAATACCATTATTCCAGTTATGATTGCTTATACTGCTATTAATGCCCACTTTGTTTTGCCTTTTCATAATCTTGCTATTTTGGTTGGATGTGGTGAAGACAACGGACTTTATTCTGAAAAAGAAACTATTAAATTTGGGGTACCATTTACAGCAGTTTTGTTCATAATCACTTTGCTTATTGAACTTCCGTGGTGGAAGGTAATAGGCTTGTGGTAATTAAACATTTTACAATAGAAAGGAGCATATCATGCGTCTGATAGTAGGAATATCCGGAGCAAGTGGAGTAGTTATGGGTTATCATATGTTAAAAGTTTTAAAGCAAATTCCAAATGTGGAAGTCCATCTTGTAGTTACCGAAGGTGCTATTAAAAATTTTGAGTGTGAAACGGATATAGCGCTTGAGGACGTGATAGCTCTAGCTGATTATAATCATAGCAATAAAAATATGGCAGCGAGCATTTCTAGCGGATCATTTAAAACGGATGGAATGATTATAATCCCTTGTAGCATGAAAACTGTTAGCGGAATAGCTTATGGTTTTGCAACGAATTTATTGCTTAGAGCAGCTGACGTTTGTATTAAAGAAGGGCGCAAAGTAGTTATTGTCCCAAGGGAAATGCCGATGAGCTGCATTCATTTAGAAAATATAAGAAAAGCATCAAATAGTGGTTGTATTGTCGTTCCTCCCATGCTTACTTTTTACAATGGAGCTAATTCTGTAGAAAAACAAATTGATCACATTATTGGGAAAATATTGATGCAGTTTGATATTGACTACAAAAATTTTGTAGCTTGGAAAGGCAAAGATTAAATGATTACAACACAGATTGCAGAAGGGCAAGTTCCCTATGTAGTAGAGGCTACGGTTACACTTTGTGGAACTGACATAGCGGTTAATATTGGTGGCGGATTACTACCACATATAGGAGCCATTGCCTTGGCAAGTCCTCGCCCAAGTATAAAAAAAGATGGTAATATTTCTGCCACGGCATCGGTTATTTGTGTTTTAGGACATAAGGAGGATATGTTGGCACGAACGTTGGCCTTGCATTTAGCAAGTGAATTCAATACAGTAGTTTTGGTTTCGGTAGGATTGCATGTTGACAATGCAACTTCGGCAGATATTAAATGCTTAAATACAAACTTTGATATTTTGCTTTCACGCATAGAAACATGGTTACGTAAACATATTTGCTGAGATAAGGCAGATTAACTAGTAAAGTTAGCTGAGTTTCTAAAGGCGCAAATCCAAGTAGTGTGGATTTACGCCTTTTTTGTTTTTTTAGTACCCCAAACTCCCTTTACAAACGAAAAACTATTAGTAAATAGGGAACTGATTCATAAGGGCTTTTTATTTTAAATTATTCATGTTATTTAATCTAAATTATTTATGGTCTGTATCCTTGTTATTATTCGTTGATTATTGCAGTAATGGATAAAGAAGGATTATTAGGGAAAAATTAAGCGCACTCGGTATTTTTGAGTGCGCTTTTCATATGTTATTAAATAGATTGCTTTTTGGAGACTAACTTTTAATTTATCTTTCTGAGATATAAGCAAAACGTTATGTCTAACTAAGCAAAATACATATTTGTGCAAATATCGCATATCAAGTACACTTTGTTTAGATGTTTTCAGATAACTCATAATTATAAGGGAATGGGTCTATATTTTTTAAGAATGAAATAAATAAAGGTTTTAACAATGCGAG
>Ga0172378_10003796_pt1 | contig 14204 bp, 16 predicted proteins | sample GrowelOW332metaG_FD_119755 | JGI IMG/M metagenome (GOLD analysis project Ga0172378, IMG submission 119755) | Groundwater microbial communities from an aquifer near a municipal landfill in Southern Ontario, Canada - Pumphouse #3_1 metaG | ecosystem: Environmental > Aquatic > Deep subsurface >... | reverse complement strand
TATAGATTCTGTTTACAGAACTATAATAGAGGAGGAATAATGTTTTATTTTTTTATTGTAACAATATGTATTCTTTTTATCTATATTTTATTAAATACAATTTGTAATAAGAATTATTATAAAAGAATGGCTACACACCAAAAACCGAAAAACAAGAAATTGTATATGTTAAATTATTATTTTAAAGCTTATTTTCTTTATATAAGTTTAGTTTTAATAATAATAACGCCTATTACCCTAACTAATTGCATAAAAAATTATTCTTCACCAGAAAGTTATTCTTTGTGGGTTGATGGCTCTTTAGGTTATAATTTCAAAACAGAAAATGAAAAATATTTTTTAGGATTTGAACAAAAAGAAAGTCTATCACCTACATTATTATATAAAAATGATGGTAAATATAAGGATGCAAAAATAAATAGAATTTCCAATAAATATTATTATATTAGTGATGAAAAAATTTATGTTGCTAAATATTCAATAAAAAACTCAAATGAAAATCTTTTGATTTTGAGATTGAATAAACCATATGATGTATATTACAATAATGAAATAGTGAACAGGCTTGGAGAGGATATGTTGTTATATTATTATATTTTTGTTGATGAAAATAAGTTTCCAATAGAAGTTGATATAAATGGAGATGTAATTGATATAGAATAATTGAGTTCGAATTATGGAAATAATAAAGTTAAATAAAAGAATGGAGTAATTATGAAACAAGAAAGAAAATTAATAATTTATATTGTAGTGTTTATGGTGTTATGTTTGATAGGATGTTTTGTCTTTGTAATAGTAAATTTTAATAATGGACAATATAAAAAAGAGCATATGGTCTTTTCTGATATTAGCGAGTTGGAAAATATAGTTGATATAAAAAAAGTATCCGAAGAAGATGATAAAATCATAGAGAATTTAAGAGTAAAAAAAATATATACGTTTACATATGATAATTTAGATATTGACATAAAATCATATATATTTGAAGAAAATTCTGCAGCTATGGCATATTATAATATTTTAATGAGGGGGGATTGGGTCGATAATGAAGGTTATGCAATTAGTTCTGTTTTGTCTCATTCAAAATACTGTATTTATAAAAACAACAATTTGCTTTTTATAGAAACTAATAGTGGTAATGGAAATATTAATAAATTTATTGAAATATTAGATGAAAATCTAACAATATCAGTATCAAATATTGATACATAAAAGGGTAAAATAGGGGTAAAATAATGTTTATATTTTTTAGCTTTTTAATAATGGTACTTTATTTCATTTCTTTAAAAATCTATAGAAAGAAAAGAAGAAAAAAATGTTCAAAATATATGGAAGAACAATATTGGGATGAGGCATTAAATTGTTTTAATAATGCACATCTGTTTTTTGGGATTTTAAAAATAAAGAAGAAACATTATGATACTTATTTTACGTTATTGTTTGAAACAAATAATTACAAGCAAAAAATAGTAATAGAAGATCTTAAAGCTAATAATTATACAAATAAAAAATTTAGTATTAATGCTTATATGTATTTACTATTGTATTTAGCATTAAATGATAATGCAAAAGTATATAATTTAATGTATATAATTTATTTTGAAAAAATAAAGATTTTGAAAATCCCTAATACTAATTTAATATTTTGTTTATTAAAAGGATTGCATTGTTATTTAAACAAAGATACTGAAAATGCAAAAAAATATTTTTATGGTAATTGTGATTTTAAAGAAGATAGTTTTAATTGTATTTTTCATTATTTTAAATATAAGATTTTAATAAAAGAACAAAATTTTGAAGAAGCAATAATAGAAAAAAATATTAACAAAACGCTGAATTCTACATATAAAAATTTATTAGAGGAGGAAAAATAATGTATTTTTTTATAAGTACGATTTTATTTTTAATTATATTTTTTTTATTGAATAAAATACTAAATAAAAATTATTTAAATGAAAATAAAAATAAAGATATAAATAAAAGACAAATATTTAATATTATAAAAAAAATTGTTCCTATAATCATAATTTATTGCATGATTTGTACTCCACTATTATTTTTGGGTAAAATAAAAAGTTTTTCTTCGCCAAAAAGTTATTTAATATGGGAATTTGGTAGCATTGATTATGATATGGAAGAAGAAAATGATGATTATTTTATTGGATTTAAAGATGATAAAGAAATAAATCCTACATTATTATATAAAATAGGTGATAAATACGAAACTACTAGATTAGTAAAATATTATGACGACAACTATATATGTGAAAAAGGGGATATTAATATAGTAAAATTTTCTATAATAACTACAAAACAAACTTTAATAATTATAGATGATTTAGGTGATAACAAAATAAATATTGATTATAGTGAAAGCGGAAGTCTTAAAAGTGATACTAATAATTTTTATTATATTCTAATCGAATATGGAGCACCCTTTAGTATAATAGTAAATGAGGAAGTAATAAATATAAATACTGATAATATGTAATACTTAATGAAACATCATTTTACTATAAGAATTATTTAAAATGTTATGATGTATCTATATTTGACAAATAGCCCTGGAGGCTATTATGCTTATTGTAATAATAATCCTATTAGGGCAATGGATAATACTGGATATATGCCACAAATATTAATAGCAGCAGCTATAGGTGGGGCAATAGGTGCTGGGATTGAAACGGAATCTCAGCTAATTGAAAATGGTAGGCTTTTAACGGCACAATCCTTTAAGAAAATTGCGCAATATACAGCGCAAAAACAAGCTGTATATACTGAGGCGTGAAAGTCGGGAGATAGAGCAGCAGCAAGTATAACCTTTGGAACTGCTACAAATCGTTATTTAGGAGGATTACTCATATGGATTGGATAGATGGATTAAGATTATTTTTGGTGTTAATTGGATCCTCGTTAGCAGGGTCATTAGTTTTTGCATATTCATTTAAAGTAAAAGTGAAAGCAAAACCTAATGAAATAAAGCCACCTAAAATATGTATATATAGTGGTATATTATTTATTATTGGAATTGTGGTTATAATATATTTCTGTTTACAAAATAAAGATGATATAGTATATATTATATTTTTAGTTCCTCTTTTTTTAGTTGGATTCTGGCTTATGTTTCATGGTATTTTTTGGAGAATAGAATTAAAAGAGGATACATTTATTTATAGAAATAGAATAGGAAGAAAAAAAGAATATCGTTATGAGGAAGTCACAGCTTATAAGGAAATAAAATATGGTACAATTCGTATGTATATTAATAATAAAAAGAGGATTACTGTCGATTATTGGAATTCAAATTTGGATGATTTGAATAAGAAATTATATGAAAAATTTTTAAAACCTAAAACACCTTATATTTCTAAGAAAAAAAGAAAAGATGAATATAAAAAAAGAAAAAGAAAAATTCTAAAAAGATAAATTATTGATATGATATTGTATGGATAATCCAGCATTAGGTAGTGTAAAACTAGAAAGACCCAATCCATATAATATATGGCAAATAAAAGAAGGCTCTACAGTAAAAGCCCAATACTATTATGATTTGCTAGGTAGATTAATAAGAGAGGATAATACCTTTACGAATGCAACTATTACATATGCATATGATGGCAATAGCATTTGTCGCCATAAAACTTAATAAAAGGGTAGAACTATTATTGCGACTAGACAACAAAGAAAAGCCACCTGTATCTAATTAACCATAAGTGGCTAAAAGAAGTCGCATAAGAGAAATCTTATGCGACTTCTTTTTGTTAATTTGTGTCCAAATAAGCTTAAATAAATAATATTTCGAATTTTGTGTATTGACTTGCGTATATAAGCATGATAAAATATTATAAATGGGAACAGTGTTCCGATGACAAGAACAAAATACAAAATAAAATTATAATTTGGAGAAATTATGGCAAAATGTAATGTCGGAGTAAAGAACAGATGGACATATAGTTTGGGTGGTATCGGTAGAGATATGGCTTATAAACTATTTAATTCACAAATATTAATATTCATTATGTTAACTAGAAATGTGAGCATTGAAATGCTTGCAGTAATAGGGACTATTATGATGTCGTGTAAGGTTTTTGATGCTCTTAATGACCCGATTATGGGTATTATAATAGAAAATACAAGAACAAAATTTGGTAAATTCAAACCGTGGATTTTAATAGGTGTACTTACTAATTCAATAGTGCTTGTATTAATGTTTTCGTCTAATTTGGAAGGTTGGCCGTTTGTTGTGTTTTTTGGAATAATGTATGTAGTATGGAGTATGACATATACAATGAATGACATAGGCTATTGGTCTATGTTACCAGCATTATCAAGTGATTCAAAAGAAAGGAATAAAAACACTTCTTTAGCAAATCTTTGTGCGGCAATGGGCGGAGGAACAACTTTATTTATTGCACCTTTACTTACTGTAGGTAAATTGGGGTTTACAGGTAGTGTTGCTACCAATTATAGTATTCTAACAATTATTATTTGCGCCTTTTTTATAGGGTGTCAATTGTTAACAATATTGGGCGTTAAAGAAGATAGTAATTTATTGCCTAAAAATGCGATAAAGAAAAAAAATAAAGGAATAAAAAAATTATTCAGTGCATTAAAGAATAATGACCAATTGCGTTGGGTCGCAATTTGTATGCTAATATATAATCTAGCAAATTCTATTATAGGTTGTATGATGACAATGTATATTTATATGCAATTCAAATATGATGGTGGACCTGCGGGTACTTTTAATTTGTTATTTGGTTTAATGGGTTCCGCTGCTTTAATTTTATATCCAATAATAAGTAGAAAATTAAATAGGAAAGCTATGTTTACTATTGCAGCAGGTTCGGCAGTTTTTGGATATTTATGTTTCTTCTTCACTGGAATTGCTTGGCCAATGAGTTTTTATGTTTTAGCAGGCTGGGGTGTATTTATTAGCTTTGGGCAGAGCCTATTCCAAAATATTCTCACAATTTCCATTGCTAATACGGTAGAATATAATGAATGGAAAACTGGGGAAAGAGATGAAGGTATTTTGTTTTCGTTAAAACCATTAATGTCTAAATTTGCAGATGCTTTGGAGATAGGCGTTATTACTATCGTTTATGGTGCTCTTGGCATTAATACAGTGACTAATAAAATATCAGAATTAGAAAATGCTGTGAGAGTAGGAGAAATAACAAAATTAGAAAAAAATCAACTTATAGAAACAATGCTAGATGGAGTAAGAAATAGTAGTACGCTTACTTGGATGAGAGCTTGTATGGCACTTATTCCTGTTGTATTAATAATTATAGCCTATATTATTTCTAGGAGAAAATTTACTATTGATGAGAAACAATATGATATAATGTTAATAGATATTGCGGCAAAGAAGAAATCCGATTTAGAAAAACTAGAAAGAGATGAAGAAATAATATAAAAGGAAATAGTATAAAAATGATAAATGAATTATTTAATAAAGAGATATCAATAGCTGTGCATAGAGGAAAAAGTGGAGGAAGTATAATAGAAAATACATATGCTTCTGCACAATGTGCAATTTTGAGTGGAGCTGATATTGTCGAGTTTGATGTAACAAGAACATTAGACAATAATATTGTGCTTTTCCATACTAATATGGAAAAACGATTATTTAGTACAATATTCCCTGTCGGGTTATTGCCACTAAATATATTAAAAAAACGAGCATTGCACGGAGCTTATGGAAGAAATAGTGGTTTCAAATTAGATGATTATGAAGAATATCTAAATAAAATGAAAGATAAATGTATCCTTAATCTTGATAGAATATGGTGTGCTGATATTAATAAATGTTTGGCAGTAATTGATAAATTGCAAATGTTTAATCAAATTATTTTTAAGTCCGATTTAGGGCATTGTAAAAAAATATTTAAAGCTTTATCAAAATATAAAGATAAAAATATCACTTTTATGGCTATTTGTAAAAGTAAAGAAGATTTAGATAAGATTGAAGCAATAGCAAAGGAATTTGAAATAGAAATTAGAATAATAGAAGCTATATTTTATAAAGAAAGTGATTATTTATGTTCGGAAGAATTCCTTAAAAGAGCAAAAAATAATAATCAGTTAACTTGGGTGAATGCAATAGATTTACATAAAAAAGCTAATATGTGTGCTTTGCACGGTGATAATACTTCAATAACTGATTCTTTTGATAGAGGATGGGGCTGGTTAATAGAAAAAGGCTTTAATATTATTCAGACCGATTGGCCAGCATTATTATCTAAATATACGAAAAATAAAATTTAAAGGGAATATAAAATTATGAAAAAAATATTAATTTGTTTATTAGTTTTGATTATATCTATTTTTATTTTTACTAGTTGTAGTGCAAATAAACCTATAACTGAATGGAATGAAAGAAATAGCGATGATTTGGTAGTAATGAGCTATAATATTAGATTTGATACTTGGAAAGATATGTTTAAAAAAGATTGGGATAGTAGAAAGTCAGGATTAACTGACCAAATTGCAACAATATGTCCTGATGTTATTGGTATGCAAGAAGTTGAGAGTAATCAATTTGATTATATGGCTAAGCGTTTTGCTGATAAATATGATTCTGTTGTTGCCTATAGAGATGGCGAGGAAGAAGGAGAGGCTTCTCCAATTTTTTATAATAGAAATAGATTTGATTTAATTGATAGTGGTAGTTTTTGGCTATCTGAAACTCCGAATGTTGTTTCGATGGGTTGGGATGCTACGCATAATCGAATTTGTACTTACGCCAAATTATTTGATAAAACAAAAGATAAAAATATAGTTGTGTATAATACCCATTTAGACAATATAGGTGAAATATCCAAAGTTGAAAGTATCAAATTGATTTTAAGCAAAATAGTAGAGATGGCTACACCTTCGATTCTCATAGGGGATTTTAATTTTAAAGAAAATGATGATGCATATAATTTAGTTATTGAAGATTATGACAATGCAAAGTATAAAGCTTTAGAAACAATGAATAAAAACACATATAATGGTTTTGGAGAAAAAGAATTATTAATTGACCATTGTTTTATAACCAAAAATGATTTTGTAGTAAATAAATATGAGATTAATACAGAAAAAGACGGAAAATCGTTCTATAGCGACCATTATCCATTAATCGTTACTTTGGAATATTAATAAAATTAAGTGGTTTTAGAAAATAATTCAGCACGGACAGATGTTTGATTTATATTTAAAATTTTATTGAGTTGACATTGGATTATGGAAAATTATTTGTTGAATAGAACAAGCAATAAAAATATAATTTTATAAAATAATAAAGTTATTTATTAAGAGGTAGTAAAATGAAAAAGTGTAGTCAATCAGTAGAAAGAATATTTAATGTAATTGAACTTGTAGCATCGCAACAAGGTGGTATGGGAATATCTGAAATTTCAAGAAATCTTGAATATCCAAAGAGTACAGTTTATAGGATTGCTAGTTCTCTTGTAGCAAAAAAGTATTTCCAAAAAGACCCAACAAATCAAAAGTATATGTTAAATTATCGTTTTATTGCAATTGCAAGCGATTATGTATCTAAACTTGACATAAGAACGGTTGCTTCGCCTTATATAAATAAATTGTCAAGAGATTTAGACTGTACAGTGCATATAGGAATAATGCGTAATCAACAAGTTGTTTACATTGAAAAGATTAAGCCTTATATGTGTGCTTGTGTATATTCAGAAATAGGTAAAACAAATGAATTATATTGCAGCGGTTTAGGTAAAGCTTTATTAATAGGAATGGATGAAAAAACATATACATCATATTTAAATTCTTATAAATATATAAAATACACCAAAACGACTTTAAATAATGATGAATTAGATAAAGAAATGAAAATAGCGAGAAAAACAAATATTGCAATTGATAATGCGGAACATGAAGAAGGCGTTTTTTGTCTAGCAACCCCTATTTATAATTTTAATAATGATGTAATTGCCGCTATAAGTATTTCAACTTCTAGAAAGGAAATTCTTAAAGAAGAAAAATATAAAATAAATTTGTTGGAATGCGGAAAAGAAATATCCAAGATATTCGGTAAAACCAAATAGAAAAATGATAGGAAAATATTTTTGATTTTTAGTAGTTATTATAATAAAAAAACAAAAGAAAAAAATTATATAAGCAAAGAATAGAGGGGTAATTACTTATGAAAAATGTTTTTGGGTATAAAGTTGAAAACAAAAAAATAAGTGAATTTTTTGATGGAGATTGTTTTGTAACTGAAAGACTTGATTCAGCAAGGGAAAAGGAAATTGAAGAAAAATTTAATTCTTTTGATAAAGATAATCCTAAATTTCGAATACCAATTTGGGTTACGGTAATTAAATTTTTATCTTGGTTTGTCGGCTTAGCGGCTATTATTTTTATAATAATTATTTTAGAAAATTATAAAACGAGTCTTCTTTATAAAAATTTATCTTATTTTTATTTTATTAGCGGATTGTTCTTATTCATTTCACTGATTTTAACAATTATAGAACAAATAAAAAAATGTAAATATCTAAAAAACGAAAAAAATGGAAATACACAAAATGATTTTGAAAAAATATATAAAGAAGTACTTGAATCTGTAGGTGTGCCAGATAATGCAATAAAATTAGATATCATGTCTTATGAATATAAAGAAAAGAATAGTTCAATAAAAATAATTAAATTCCTTAGTACTTATTATTTTAATGAAGAAAGATACATATTTATAAATAACAATATGTTGTGTTTTGCTGATATTGTAAATATTGTTTGTATTCCTTTGCCTTCAATTAAAGGACTAAAAAAATTTAGTGGGAATGTTAAAACATTTGGTTGGAATAAAGAAGAAGACATTAAATCAGGGGAATATGAAAAATATAAATTGAAACAAAATAAATTCGGTAAGTTATTAATTAACGCATATTATGTGCTAAAAATTGATGATCCAAAAGGTGAATTTGAAATTTTTATTCCTGAATACGATATAGATAAATTAACAAGTTTGGTCGAAATTGATATTATAGAATAATATTATAATGAAGCAATTATTAAAAAACCACATCCTATTGAATGTGGTTTTTTGTTGCTTAATAAAGTATAATATATACTCATAATTCTTTTATTTTTTATTATCAAGTTTTATCGGTAAGTCTCCGATTAATAGATTTGGAGAAATTCCTTCGGTTGTAAGAATAATCTTGCTATTATCTTTTAATGATGACTCAAGAGTTTCCCATTTTTTTAGTTCTTTAGCATTATTTACAAAATATTTCTCAGCTGCTTCGTTAACAAGTTCTATTGCTTTTGCTCTTCCCTCAGCTACTCTTATTTCTGCTTCTTTTTTACCTTCAGCAAGTTGTATTGCCGCAAATTTATCTTGTTCTGATGCCTCGAAACGACCGGTTGCAAGCAATTTCATAGCACGCCTTTCTTGCTCTGCTGTTTTTTGCTTATGCATAGCAGTTTTGATATCTGCTGGTGGGTCAATTAATTTTATCTCGACTTTGGTAACTTTAAGTCCCCAGTTATCTGTTAAATCATCTAATGAATGTTGTAGATTGGCAGATATTTTTTCTCTAGCTATTAAGCTTTCATCAAGAGATAAATGACCAAATTCTTGACGGAGATTAGTTTGTGCAAGTTCCATTACTGCGGCTTTCCAATTATCAATATTATAGAAAGTTTTCTTAATGTATTCTTCATTGTCATTGGGTTGAACCCACATTATGCCATCAACTTTTATTTCAACATTATCTTTTGTGATAACTTCTTGAGGTGCAATATCCATAGTATGTTGTCTTATATCTCTAGTCCTTGTCTTTTGTACTAAGGGTAATTGAAAATGCAAACCGGGTTTGATAAATTTTGAATATTTTCCAAAAGTTTCCACAATTCCTCTTTCATATTGTTCTATTACATAAATAAATCCTATCTTAATCCTCATATTGACTCCTTATTTAAAATTTTCAAATTTGTAAAATAACAAAATTTTACTACAAATAATATATAATGAATTAAAAATTTTGTCAAATAAATTTTTTGATATAGTGTTAATATTAAAGTTAATTATTAAAGGAGTAGGGCACACAAGGACCAAGCACCACAAGTGGTATATCCTGAATTTATAAAAAGTGTAGCCAAGAGAAGTAGCAGAAAAATCATATGGGTTAAAACAAGTTTATAACTAAAAAAATGCAAAACAAAAATTTATAAAGGATATAAAAAGTTTGAATAAAAGAAAGCTATCAAAAAATTAAAGCGAACTATTTTTACTGTGCATATGTCAAAACTTATTTAATATTTTGACACAAATAATTTACGAAATGCTATTTTATAAAATTTTTACTTTTGCTATAATAAAACTTAGGATAAAAGGATATGGAGTTAATTTTACTAGTGATAAAATGGCAATAATTACAAATCTAAAAGAGCTACCATAATAGGACAATTTACCTCTAAAATATAACAGAAAAGCTTAAGAATGTAATACTAAAATAAGCCTATTAGATAATAAATTAAATTTAGTAATTGTTGAAGAAAATGTAGAGTGCATCATAATAACAATAGATAAGTGTGAAAATTAAATTTCCTATAAAGAAAGTTAGTTTGAAAACATAATAAACAAATTAAGGAGTAAGAAATGAAAATAGCTTTACTATGTAATTTAGAGATTTGTATTAAAAAAGTATATTCTACGCAAATTATCGAAAAATTAAATAATTTAGGAGAAGTCTCTGAAATTATTAGCATAAAGAATTTAGAAAAGAACAAAGAGTTTTTACAACAAACTGAAATAGTGTTTTCTACTTGGGGAATGCCTTCTTTGACGAAAGAACAAATACAAGAATTTTTGCCGAAGCTTAAGGCGGTATTTTATGCAGCTGGAACAGTTCAAAAATTTGCAAGGCCATTTTTGGAATTGGGAATTAAGGTATTTAGTGCTTGGCAAGCAAATGGTATTCCTGTTGCGGAATTTACTTTTGCGCAAATTTCATTAGCTAATAAAGGTTATTTCCTTAGCACAAAAAAATATAAAATAAATCCATTGGGTGCTTTATTGCATAAAGTAAAGCATATAGGCAACTATCAAGCAAAAATAGGTATTGTCGGCTTAGGTGCTATTGGTTCTAATGTATGCGAAAAATTGAAAGCACTTAATTGTGAAGTACTTGCTTATGACCCGTTTGTAAGTGAAGAAAAAGCAAAAGCACTAGGTGTAAAATTAGTTGATTTAAAGACAATATTTAGCGAATGCAATGTCATTTCTAACCATTTAGCAAATAAAAAAGAGTTATGGGGCATTTATAATATGAAATTATTCAAATTAATGAAGCCTTATTCTACTTTTATTAATACAGGACGTGGCAGACAAGTAAAGGAATGGCAACTTGCTTTTTATTTGCTAACACATCCTAAACAAACGGCAGTACTTGATGTATTGACAACCGATATTTCATTTTTAAGTCCACTTTGGTTTTGTCGCAATGCAATTTGTTCGCCGCATATAGCCGGAAGTATGGGACAAGAAGATTGGCGTATGGCTGAATATATGTTGGAAGAATATGATAGATATTCAAAAAATTTGCCTACAAAATATGAAGTGACCATAGAAATGTTAAAAACAATGGCATAAGGAGGTAATTATGATAGGTTTTACGAGTACAACTTTTAGACAATTAAACGTAGATAAAATAATTGATATAGCAGTAAAAGCAGGTGCAGAATGCATAGAATGGGGTGGAGATATCCACGTAAAAGATGTAGAAACTGCTAAAGAAGTTAAAATTAAATGTGATAAAGTAAATCTTACTATTAGTTCCTACGGTGGGTATTATCGTGTTGGTTCTAATTTAGTAGAAAATTGGCGAAAAAATTGCGAAATAGCAACAGCTTTAGGGGCAAAAACAATTAGGGTATGGTTGGGTATTAAAGGAAGCAATAAAACAACTGATAATGAATTTCTAAATTTAGTGTCTGATGGTAAACAAATGGCGCAAGTAGCTAGTAAGTATGGATTAATTATTGCTAGTGAGTGCCACGCTAATACTTATAATGATACTGCGGAAAGTACTATAAAATTTTTAAAAGCCGTCGATAAAGATAATTTTAAAACTTATTTTCAATCTAGATATAGAGATACAGAATGTGATTGCAATAGGCTAATATATACATTACCATATGTGCAAAATGTACATATTTCCTATTCAGAAAAGCTTAGAATGCAAATTTTCCATAAAAAGGATAATAATTGCATAAATAAATTTTTGGATATTCTTAATAGTAATAAATTTATGGGCAATATACTACTTGAATATACTTTTTTGAATAATCCAAAGGCATTTATTAAAGACTTGCAAAAGATAAAAGCGCGTATAAAATTATAAATTTTACAATAAAATATAATTAAATATTTAGAGAATAATTTGGAAGATGAAAATAATGAGTAAAATCCCACAATATAAAAAAGATTCTAGTCTAAAAATTCCGAAGAAAGAGAAATTATTTTTTGGTGCTGCCGATCTTTATGGTGGTGGTGCTCAAGCTCTAATTACTGCTGTTTATCTAGTATTCCTTGTTAGTAATGGATTATCTATTGCTCTAGCAGGAATAATTGTAATGATAGCAAAACTTTGGGATGCTGTTACAGATCCATTAATGGGTGTTATATCAGATAATACTAGAACGAAATGGGGTAGAAGAAGACCTTATATGTTTACAGGTGGTTTCTTAATAATAGTTGCATTCTTACTATTATTCTTACCATTATATAATATGACAAGTATGCCTTTGAAATTTGCAATTTATTTATTTGCTTATTTATTCTATTCAACATTATCTACAGTAATAAATGTTCCATATTCTTCAATGTCAACTGAAATATCAACTGATTATGAGGAAAATACAAAGGTTAATACAATTAGGCTTATATTCTCAATGGTTTCTTCAGCAATTTCATCAGGAGTACCAATAGTTCTTATTGAGAAACTTCAAGATGGAGAAATGTCTGTTGGTAGATTTAGTAGTATTATTATTATTGTATTTGGTTTGTTCTATTGTATACCGTTAGTTCTTGCTGCTATAAATTGTAAGGAGCGTGCTTCAATACCTAAAGAAAAATCTGTTTTTTCAATTAAAACATTTTTGAAACCACTTAAGGTAAAAGCATTTGTTTATATGCTTGTTTTTTATTTGTGTGCATATTCTTGTATGGATTTAATAGCAACTAACGTAATATTTTTTGCCGAATACGGATTAAATTTTAATTTATCTTCTATATTTATACTTGGACTAATAATGATAAGTTATGCATTAATGGTTCCTGTTATATATCATCTTATGAAAAAAGGTTGGGCAAAACCATTATTGTTTAGAATGGGAATACCACTTTATATATTAGGTATTGTCTGTTTGTGTTTGTATCCTCAAGGCGGGAATAGTGTACCAATACTAATTTTTTGTGTTCTAATAGGTGTAGGTATGAGTGGATGTCAAATGATGCCGTGGATAATTTTCCCGGATGTTGTAGATATTGGCGAATTAAAATTTAATGAACGTCAAACTGGTTCTTATAGTGGATTAATGACGTTTATTAAGAAATCAACCTCAGCAATTGCAATTGGGATTAGTTCTTTAGTCCTAGATGCAACTGGATTTGTAAAACCAGTAACCGATTATTCAACGGGTATTGTAACAAAATTTGCACAACCAAAATCAGCCGAGTGGGGGCTTAGAATGGTTATTATGATTCCTGTTATATTATTTATTACTGTAGCTTTTATATATGCTAGAAAATTAAAACTTAATCCTAAGAGAAGTTGTAAAATTAAAGAATTTATTGATTTGCAGAAAGAAGATAGACTTAATGAAGACAGTATGAGTGTTGAAGATTGGCAAGAATATAAACAAATCGAAAAAGATTTATTTTAATAATAATTAAATGTAAAATAGCAATATCTTAAAAATTTATAATACAAAAAAATCAAGTTAATAAAATATAGATTATATAATTAATTTATAGGTGATAAAAGTGGCAATAAATTTAAGTTAAGGCAAATAAAAAGACATATTCATATTAAATATGTCTTTTTTGGTGGAGAAAAAGAGATTTAAACTTATATTAGGCTATAAAAAAATGCAGTATTTTTTAATTACATCGGAGAAATAATATATTAGCTTACTATGGACCATTGGCTTAATAGTGTAATAGAAAAGGT
>Ga0172378_10003795_pt1 | contig 14210 bp, 14 predicted proteins | sample GrowelOW332metaG_FD_119755 | JGI IMG/M metagenome (GOLD analysis project Ga0172378, IMG submission 119755) | Groundwater microbial communities from an aquifer near a municipal landfill in Southern Ontario, Canada - Pumphouse #3_1 metaG | ecosystem: Environmental > Aquatic > Deep subsurface >... | reverse complement strand
CCCTTGATCAGGCATGCGATTTCATCCAGACTTTCGGTGATGTCCTGGATGATGAGACGGTGAACATTCTCAAAGAAGAATTCACCGGGTATAAATCCCATCCGGCAAGTTCCTTGGAAGAGCATTCGGCTTATGTCCAGAGCCTCAAGGACGGGGAAGAAAATGATGAATTTTGAAACCTGTTGACTTTTCCCAAAAATTTTTTTCTTAATTTTGTCCGATTTCATCGGATCTTTTTTTGACTGGCAGAAAATATTTTTTTGGAATGAGGGGTGAAAATTGGTAATCATTAAGTGAGGGCAGAAAATGTCCTCTTATTTCAAGTAAGGAGGAAACGGATGGGAGAAATCAGACTATTGGGAGATACGGGAAGTTCGAATAGCAGACAGGCTCTTTTGGTACCGATGCCTGTGATGCACATTGGCACCAAAAATGGCAGTTTAGCTGAACAGGATAAGGGTGTGGCTCATTTTGAGTCACACCCGGCTTCCGAGGGTTCGGATGGTGGGAAACCCACACAGCGCCAACAGAGACGGAACAGACCGACAAAGAAGGCTTACAAGGACATCAACGCCTTCGCTCAGGATTTCGGTCCGAGCCTGCTGAAGACCATGGAGAACGACAAGGACTTCATGGAAGAGGTAGAGGTCAACCTTCAGAACGAACACTACCTTCACGACCTTGCCAGCGGGAGAAGAAGAGACAACGAGATGATGAATGAGTTTACGGATTTTATTGTTGACGAGCTGAGGGAGGTGGAAAAGAAGTTCCCGAAGAAGCTCTCACCACAGGGATTCGAGGACCTGACCGTGATTGTCATGAAGATTGCAATCCTTGGGATGAACAAGATGGAAGCAGACCTTGCGGAAAAGAAGGAGGAAGACCACGATGCTTAGTTCCTCATTCCATCAGAACGCAGCCAAGGACAAGGCTGTCCTTTATCTAAGATATTCCAGCGAGAATCAGACGGAGAACTCCATCGAAGGTCAGAGAAGAGAATGCGAAGCCTATGCCAAAGCCAAGGGAATCCAGATCTTGGGAGAATATGTTGACCGAGCCAAGACTGGCATGAGCGATGACCGACCAGACTTCCAAAGAATGATCCGTGACTCGGAGACCAAGAGTTTCGGCAATGTCATCGTCTGGAAGAGCGACCGCTTTGCCAGAGACATGGCCGATGCCATCAACTATCAGAGAAAGCTGATGGATAACGGAGTGAGAATCTTGTCGGTGACGGAACCGAATCTGGAAGGCCCGATTGCCACCTTGATGAATTCCATCTCTCTTGGCATGAACCAGTATTATTCCGAGGAACTGAGCGTGAAGGTAAAGAGAGGAGTCAAGGAGAACGTGATCAACGGAAAGAGCATCGGAGGGAAAGCTCCCTTCGGATATGATTTCGATAAGGATGGAAACTATGTCATCAACCCTATCGAAGGCCCCATTATGAGGGACGTCTTTCATATGTATGGAATCGAGAAACGCTCGATGTTCGAGATTGTGAGAATCTTGGAGGAGAGAGGGCTGACACAGAAGAACGGACATAAGATTAGTCACGGACAATTAGAGCGAGCCATCAAATCCGAAAAGTACATTGGTGTCCTCAAGTGTGACGGCTACCGCAATGAAAACGCCATCCCACCGCTAGTTGATAAGGCTCTGTGGAACCGATGTCAGAGCCGGAGAAAAGAAAGAGCACACAGCCATTACCGTAAGAGAAACAGCGAGGATTCCTACTGGCTATCCGGAAAAGTCTTCTGCAAGGAATGCGGAGGAGAACTTCATGGAGAGTCGGGTACCTCCAAGACTGGTAGAGTCTATACCTACTACAAGTGCGAGAATGCCAAGCACGGCAAGTGTTCCCTAAAACCGATTCCGAAGGAACAGCTCGAAGAGATGGTCTCCTCCGTCCTTCTTCTGATCCTCTCCGAGTCGAGATACGTCAAGCCGATTGCTAACGCCATCTGTGAAATGCAAGGCAAAGGCAGTGATGCCTTACTTGCCATTCAGAAGAAGCTTGACCAGGTGAACATGGAAATCAAGAACGTCATGAATGCCATCAAGATGGGAATCGTCACCGAAAGCACCAAGGGAGAGCTTCTTGCCCTGGAGGATGACCGGAAGAGACTGGAAGCCAAGAAGGATGAGGAGTCCTTAGGTCAGCACCGGTTCACCCGAGAGCAGATTGAGATGGCGTTGAAGACTCTAGCTTGCAAGTCGGTTAAGGATGTACGCCAAAGACGAACCTTATTGGATACCTTCGTCAAGAAGATTACGATTGATAAAGACGGAAATATCTCGATAGACTGGGACATTTTCGGCTATAACCCCGATGACAAGGAGTATCCTTTCAACGCCATAAAAGTTCGAATAGACGCTTCACTGCTCCGCCAGCGTATAAAAAAGCCCTAGAAATAGGGCTTTTTCTATGTCGTGATACAAATTTGATACAAATATTCGGAAAAGCAGAAGGATTTTTGACCGCAAATTGCAGGACTTAAGCAAGCCCCTGTTTCCTTGTCCGAGAGCCTCCGTTCCCCTCCGGTGAGTTGAGGAGGTACTCGGAAATGAAACGTCCATCAAAAAAAGGCTAAAGCGCAGCGCCCTAGTCCTAAAGCTAGTCCAGATGATAGCTAGCATCATGTCGACCATCGTCAACATTGTTGAGCTGTTCCTTTAGCTTTGCAAAACCTAGGGCTTGGCTTAAACGCCTTTTTTTGACGGCCTCAAACCTCCCCACGCCGGCATAAGCCCCTTGCAGCAGTCCTACAAAAGAATCAAGACCGGAAATCGGAACCAAACGAATTCTCCAAGAGGTCCGAAATCTCCTTCTGCTTACCGCCAGTCTCATGAATGCAATATTTACCGGTCAGAAGGAACTGGTTACTTGGTAAAAGGATTGTGGAAGAAGAGTTGGGGACTAATCGAAAAGGAAACTATGGTAAGGAGATTATTATTTCCGTATCGAAAAAACTTACTGAAGAATATGGAAAAGGTTTTGAACGATCTTCGGTTTATTCCTTTGTTCAGTTTTACAAAGAATACAAAGACATTTTCCAAACGGCGTCTGGACAATCTTTTCTCTCGTGGTCTCATTATCTAGTCCTTCTTCAGGTTTTTGATAAAGAAGCCAGGGATTGGTATGAAAGCGAGGCTTTACGTGAGACTTGGAGTGTACGAACTCTCCAGAGGAACGTCTCAACCCAGTATTACTACCGGATTCTCAAATCTCAAAAGAAAGATCTGGTAAGAAAGGAAATGCTTTCTAAGAGTCAAGGGGAGGGTGACGAACGCTTGGAATTCGTCAAGAACCCTGCCATATTGGAATTCCTTAGTCTTCCAGAAGACAATTCTTATTTGGAGAAAGCCATCTTAGCAAATCTAAAGGATTTTCTGATGGAGCTTGGAAAAGGTTATGCCTTCGTAGCATCGCAAAAAAGGATACATACCGAGAAAGAGGATTATTTCATTGATCTGGTCTTTTACAATTACATTCTTAAGGGCTTTGTTCTTATCGATTTGAAAATGGGCAAAATCACTCACCAGGATGTCGGCCAGATGGATATGTACGTTAAGATGTTTGATGAAAGAGAAAAAGGGGAGAGTGACAATCCAACAATTGGCATTCTTCTTTGTTCCGATACTGATGCCGATGTGGCTCGCTATTCAAACCTCAGCGAGAACAATCATCTCTTTGCTTCTAAATACAAGACTTATTTGCCGACGCAAGCTGAAATAAAGGCGGAAATTGAGAACCAAAAAGCCATGTTTTATCTTCAGAATTTTCAAAAGAAATAACCTTGTTTTCAATCCTTAGTCGAAAATCAAAAAGCGGAGATAAAAGATGCAGAAGAGCAGGAAGAAAAGCCAATAAAGAGGAAGAAGACCGACAAGGAAGTAGGGCGGAAGAAACTGCAACCTGACAAAGCCCATGATTGAAGGCCTCCTTTCAAAGTGAATTGACAACAACAAAGAAAAGTAATAGACTGCTAAAAGTCGTGAGGGGTTGAATTAATGTCCGGTACCTAATTCCGGACCACCCCTCGTTTTTTTGTGTTTGTTTCCCCCCCTTTTTTGCAAGTGATCTTTCTTATGTTTAAAGTAATAATAACGATAAACGATAAAAATAAAACGAAAAACATTTACTTTTTATTTTTTGGTGTTTATACTATTCGCGCTCAAAGAGGGGGCACGAATATGGAGACATCTGAAATAAATAAGACCAAGAAGACGCTTGTTACCATTTCCAAGGTTGCTTATGTCTTTGCCTACATCATTATGATTCTTTGCTTTATGGCTGCCGGATTTGGTTTCGTCGGAATGATTGCTTCTGCCTTCCTTCCGTATGGAGACATCATCAGTTACATATCTTCCCATCCGGAACTGAATGTTGCCGCTTCTGTGCTGGATAAGATCAATATCTCCTATGCGGAGGTCGGATGCACCTTCGGAGTAGTCTACGGAGGGATTGCAGGCGTGTCTTCCTTCTTCGTGAAGAAGCTCTTCCACTCTATCCACAAGGAGGGAACTCCGTTTACCGAGTCTGCAGTTAAGTCTCTCAATATGATCGGCATCTTCTCTTTGATCCAGGCTATTGTCGTTCCTGGCTTCTTCGCTATCCTTACCAACCTTACCAATACCAAGATCATGAACCCTTCTTTCCTCGGAACCCCCGTTGTCTTTGCTCTCTTCATCTTTGCTCTTTCCCTGGTCTTCAAGTACGGTGTCGTCCTGCAGCATGAAGCAGATGCAACTCTCTAGGAGGCTCTAATGATAATCCTTCGCCTTGATAGGGTAATGGCAGACAGGAAGATTTCCTTGAATGAACTTTCCGAGAAAGTCGGAATCAGCAACGTCAATCTCTCCAAGATCAAGACCGGAAAGATCCTGGCTATCCGCTTCAGTACCCTGAACGGAATCTGCAGTGCCTTGCACTGCCAGCCCGGAGATATCCTGGAATATGTCGAAGACGCTTCCGATATGGATCAAAAAGAAGATACGTTCCTTCTTCAGGAACGGAAATAGAAAAGCGGTCTTTCCGGAACCAATCCGGAAAGACCTTCTTTTTGTTTTACGGCCAGGTTGTCAGTCTATCTTTTCAAACTGGTCTCTTGTAGCACCGCACACCGGGCAGGTGTAATTGGGAGGGAGTTCTTCCTCTTCTGTCTCCTGTACGTATCCGCAGACAAGGCAACGGAAATGATGAAGCTTCTTGTTTTCTTTCTTCTCTTCCGGCTTTCCTTGGTAGGTAGGAGCATTCTTCGGAGCCATGCCTTTCAGGACCTGGTGGTAGTAGCTATACGTCATCGGGTTTCCCGGAATCAGGTTCTCGGCTTCGGTCACTTCTCCGATGAAGAGGGTATGAGTTTCTAACTCTATGGTCTTCTTGACCGTCAGCAGGAAATAGGATAGAACGCCTGCCGGGACAGGGATGGAATCCTTCATCATATAGGGGAAGGAAGCAAACTTGTCCGTATCCCGGCTGGACTTGAAGCCGAAGGTCTGGATAAACAAAGGGTCGATCTCCTCTCCTAGGATTCCGATGGCTAGCTTTCCTGTCTCCTGGATGGCACGGTTCGTATCGTTCTGATGGTTGAGGGAAACAAGGATCTGGCTGGGGGTAGAGGTCACCTGGATGGCGGTATTGGCGATGCAGCCGACTTTCTTTCCGTCTTTGTCTAGGGCACTGACGACGTACATCCCGTAGGTTAGTTTATAAAAAGCACTCTTGTCCATAGGGTTCCTTTCCTTTCGTCTCTACTATTTAAACACAACCTCCATCAAAAAAGAGATAATATGCATACAAAAACCTCCCGCCGGAGCGGGAGGTCAGTTCTACTTGCCTTTGACGACAGGAGTCGTTTCCGGAGTAGGATCCGGATAACCGATTCTCTTCGTGTTGTAGGTGGTATGAAGGAGATGTTCGGCTTTGGCACTTCCCGGAGTACCTAAGAAGTCCTTGTAGAGCTTCTGGACATCCGGATTCAGATGGCTTCTGCGGATCGGCTTGCCGGCATCCTCGTCGTAGAGGACCTTGGCTCTCTTCTCGGAATAGGTGTACCAGATATCCGGTTCCTCGTTCGGAAGGAAGACAGGGAAGACATAAGGCTGTCCGCCGCCGTTGATGCATCCGCCCGGGCAGGCCATGACTTCGACGAAGTTGTAGGGGGAAGTTCCGTTCTTCATATCTTCGAGTAGCGGCTTGGCATTGACCATTCCGCTGACCATAGCAATCTTGATCGTGGTTCCGTTGATGGAAAGAGTGGCTTCCTTGACCTTGTCGAGTCCACGGCACGGAGTGAAAGTGATCGGCTCCATCTCGGCTCCGGTCAGGATGTGGTAGGCCGTACGGACAGCCGCTTCCATGACACCGCCTGTGACACCGAAGATGACGCCTGCACCGGAATTCTCGCCGATGAGATCATGATCGAAGTCTTCCTTCGGGAGACGGTTCCAGATGATGCCGCTTCTGCGGACAAGCTGGCCCAGCTCTCTGGTGGTAAGGACGACATCGATATCCTCGAGTTCGTCGGTCTTCATTTCCGGACGCTTGCGCTCAAACTTCTTCGCAGTGCACGGAACGATGCTGACAACGGCAATCTTGGAGCGGTCGATGCCGGTTTTTTCGGCATAATAGCTCTTGAGGATGGCGCCCATCATCTGCTGCGGAGACTTGCAGCTGGAAAGGTGCGGAACAAGTTCCGGATAATTCAGTTCGATGTAGTTGATCCATCCCGGGCAGCAGGAGGTCAGCATCGGGTTGGCGGAGTTGGAAGAGAAGCGGCGGACGAATTCATTCGCCTCTTCCATGATGGTAAGGTCGGCGCCGAAGTTGTTATCGAAGACCTTGGCAAATCCAAGGCGGTGGAGGCAGGCGGCAAGCTTGCCCGTCGAATTGGTTCCGATCTTGTCTCCGAATTCCTCGCCGATAGAGGTGCGGACAGCCGGAGCAACGATGGCAATGACTGTCTTTCCGGCAGCGAAAGCTTCATCCAGCTCCGGAAGGGAGTTACGTTCCATCAAAGCACCGGTCGGGCAGACCAGCGTGCACTGGCCGCACTGGATGCAAGGAACATTGGCGAAGGAACGGTTGGCACTCGGGCCGACGATAGTCTTGAATCCTCTCTTCTCGAATCCGAGGATTCCGATGCCCTGAGCCTTCTTGCAGGCTTCGATGCAGCGCCCGCAGAGGATGCACTTGCTCGAATCCCGGACAATGCCAGGAGCGATTTCGTCTAAGGTAGTCTGAGTCCTGGTGCCGGCATACTGCTCCGGACGGGCGCCGACTTCACGGGCTGCTTCCAAAAGTTCGCAGTGTCCGTTCTTACGGCAGCTCTGGCAGTTGTAATAGTGGTTGGAAAGAAGAAGCTCGACAGAGGTTCTTCTGGCGGCAACGGCAGCCGGATCATTGATGGAGACATGGAGTCCGTCGCGGACCGGATAGGCGCAGCTCGGAATAAGACGTCTTTCCCCGTCGACATGGACGAGGCAGACACGGCAGGAAGCCAGAGAGCAGTCATGGTCTCTCCAGTTGCAGAGGTTAGGAATGCTGTATCCGCAGCCTTTTGCGGCTTCGAGAATCGTCTGGCCGTCATCGACCAGATACGGTTTGTTCTCGATGAAGATCGTTACTTTTTTATTGGACATGTTATTAATCCTTCTTCACGGCCTTGAAATGGCAGACCGTGATGCAGGTGCCGCACTTGATGCACTTGGTAGGATCGATGTGGAAAACTTCCTTCCCGACAACGCCGGTAATGGCGCCGACCGGGCAGTTCCTAGCGCAAAGAGAGCACTTGTGGCAGAGGTTCGGATCGATAGAGAAAGTCGTCAGCGTCTTGCAGACGCCGGCATCGCACTTTTTATCGACGACATGACGGATATAGACATCGTGGAACTTATTGAGAGTGGAAAGAATCGGGTTTGCAGCGGTCTGTCCGAGTCCGCAGAGGGCTCCGACCTTGATCGACTCGGCAAGCTCCTTGATCTTATCCAGATCTTCGAGGGTTGCTCTGCCTTCCGTAATCTTATCCATATACTCGAGAAGTCTCTTCGTGCCGATACGGCACTGCGAGCACTTGCCACAGGATTCATCGCAGATGAACTGCATATAGAACTTGGCGACATCGACCATGCAGTTGTCCTCATCCATGACGATGGCACCGCCGGATCCCATCATGGAACCAGCAGCAATCAAGGAATCGTAATCGATCGGGACATCGAGTTCGGAAGTAGTCAGGCATCCGCCGCTCGGGCCTCCGGTCTGAATGGCCTGGAACTTCTTGCCGTTCGGAATTCCTCCGCCGATATCGAAGATAAGGGTTCTTAAGGTCGTTCCCATCGGAACTTCGACAAGACCGACATTGTTGATCTTTCCGCCGAGGGCGAAGACCTTCGTACCCTTCGACTTCTCGGTACCGATCTTGGCGTATTCCGCAGCGCCGACACGGAGAATGTACGGGACATTGGCAAGAGTCTCGACGTTGTTGATAATCGTCGGCTTGCCCCAAAGACCCTTGACTGCCGGGAACGGCGGCTTCGGACGAGGCATACCTCTCTTGCCTTCGATGGAATTCATCAAGGCAGTCTCTTCGCCGCAGACGAAGGCACCAGCACCATAACGTAATCCGATACGGAACGAGAAACCCGATCCGAGGATGTTGTCACCAAGAAGTCCTAAAGCTTCCATCTCCTGAAGGGCCTTTTCGACTCTCTTGCAGGCGATAGGATATTCGGCACGGATATAGAAGTAACCCTGATGGGCGCCGATAGCATAACCGGCGATCATCATACCTTCGATGACGTTGACAGGGTTGCCTTCGAGGATGGAACGATCCATGAAAGCTCCCGGATCGCCTTCATCGCCGTTGCAGATGACGTACTTCACGTCGGACTGCTGGTTATAGGCAAACTGCCACTTTCTTCCCGTCGGGAATCCAGCTCCGCCTCTTCCGCGGAGACCGGAAGCAGACATGACATCGATGATTTCCTGAGGCTTCATCGTGAGGGCCTTAGCAAAGGCGCTCATTCCGTCAAAGCCTAAGGCTTCGTCGAAATCGCTCGGATCGATGATGGAGCAGCCGTGGAGAGCAATACGGATCTGCTTCTTGTAGAAGTTGATATCCTTCTGCTTCTGGACCTTTTCATGGGTCTTCGGATCGACATAAAGAAGACGCTCGACAATTTCATGCTTGCCGATATCCTTCTCCATGATCTCTTCGACATCTTCCGGCTTGACGGCATGATAGAAGGTATCTTCCGGATAGATCTTGACGAAAGGACCCTGCGAGCAGAATCCGAAGCATCCGGTCTGGTTGACCGTGACCTTGTCGGAGAGCTTGTGATCCTTGATGTACTTCTCGATATTCTCATAAATCTTCTGGGAGTTGCTGGAAAGGCAGGAAGTACCGCCGCAGACGACGATGTGTCTCTTCCCGTCCTTGCCCGAGAACTTGTCGCCAAGAGTCAGGGTATCCTTCTTGATCCGCTTCTCGAGGTCGCTGATCGTTACGATCTTGTCGGCCTTGACGGTTTTCTTTTCAATTGCCATTCTAGATAGCCTCAAGCTTCCTGTATTCTTCGATGATCTGAGGAACTTCTGCAAGCGTGACCTTCGGATAGACCTTGCCGTTCACGGAGATTGCCGGAGCAATACCGCAGGCACCAAGGCATCTAAGGCCATCCAGAGAGAAGAGTCCGTCTTCCGTTGTCTGTCCCGGCTTGATCTTCAGAAGCTGGGAGAACTTATCCAGAACATTCTGTCCGCCCTTGACGTAGCAGGCTGTTCCGATGCAGCAACCGATGACATACTTGCCCTTCGGATCGAGAGAGAAGAAATTGTAGAACGTAACAACACCATAAATCTCGCTGACCGGTAATCCGGTCTTGGCAGAGATTATCTCCTGGACTTCCAGCGGAATATATCCGTATTCCCTCTGGACGTCGGAAAGAATCAGCATCAGCGGCGACGGCTCATCCTTATACTTGTCGCAAATGTCGGCAATCATCTTTACGGCTTCCGGTCTTAATGGAATCATAAAAACCTCCCTAGTTTTGCCTTTGGACACAAATTTAAGTTTACCACAAAAAGTCAAGAAAGATGATAAAAAAACCCGAAAAGTGGAACCGGAAGGGTTTTCGGGTCTTTCAAAAAAGGGAAAATTACTTTAGTTCTTCGGCTTTCTTTCTTCTTTCGTTACGAACTTTTTCGACCATAGAAGAGTAGTTTTTTTCGTTTGCAAAGCTGAGGCAGAAGTTGCCGAGGAGTACCACAATAAGGAGACAGAAGATAGGAACCAAGGTAAGGTTTGCTTTATAGGTAGTCAAACCTTTAGTGAGTTCTTCTGCCGTAAAGGAATCCTGGATCAGGGCATTGATCTCGCTGTTGGACATGCCGTTAACTTCTCCTTTGGCGATGGTCTGGTTCAGTCCGATGAAGCCGGAGGTCTGCAGGGAGATATAGAAAAGACCGGTCTGGATTGCATTTCCGAAGCGGACGAAGAAAGAACGGAGAGCGACAAGGGAGGCGCTCTTCTCTTCTCCGGTCTTGGCTTCGTAGTATTCGGCAGCATTGGCACAGTTCAAAGCGACTGTCTGATAGAGGAAACCCAAGAAGAGACCGGAAAGGAAGGTCAGGATGAAGCCAAGCGGTTCCTGCCCTGGAGTGAAACCGAAGAAGAAAAGAAGGAGGAAGAAGACAGCATCACAGGAAAAAGCGACAGAAGAAACCTTCTTCTTGCCGAAGCGGTTGCTGAAATTGGGATAAAGAAGCATACCCGACACTAGTCCTGCTCCTAGAAGGATCTGGAAGAGGAAGGAGAAGACTCCCCCGCTGAAGAAGGAGGAACGGCCCGTAGTTCCGAAGCTTCCGTATCCGTAGTTGTAGGTAAAGAAAGCAGAGGAATTCCCCATCAGGATATCTTCTCCCAGGAAGAGGAAAAGAGCTGTCATCATGCAGGCTGCAATCTCCTTGTCGGAGAAAAGGATCCGGAAAGGTTCCAGGACCGAGCGGGGAACCCTTTTGATGCCCTTGGAGGGCCTTGTCTTCAGGAATAGGCAGTACGTCATCTGGGAGAGGAAGTAGAAGGTGACAAGGATGACGCCAAGGATCGTAAGATTCCTTGTCGTGTTCTTTCCGACGGCAAGGGCCGGGGCAAGGCTGGCGACTGTGATGGAACCGAACAGGCAGAAGAAATTCGCTAGGCTGGAGATCCTGTTCCGTACCTTCTCGTTATAGGAGGATACGTTCAGGAATGCCCAGTAGGCGGTATCGTTGAAGGCATAGAAGAACTCCTGGAGGAAATCAAATGCCAGGAAGGCAACTACATATCTCCATCCGGAGAAGAGCGGGGTAACAAAGAAGAGAAGGAGGAAAAGGGCAGTGGAGACAAGGCTTCCCTGGAAAGTCATATCCCTATAGACGCTGGTCTTGAACGGATGCCTCTCAAAATAACGGGCTGCAAACATCCAGCCGAATCCCGATAGGATCTTCACGCCGATAAGAGCCATGGAAAGAACGAAGAAGAGAAGCGTATAATTCGAGTCCGATACGATCGGACTTGCTAGTTGCACATAGAGCAGCAGGAAGAAAGAATTGAACTCGTAGAAGGCGTCGCGGAAAAGAGACGTGGTCTCAAAAAGAACCTGGGTCTTCCTTGGGGCATCGGGAGTATCGAACGTTTTGTTCAAGTTCATAATATTTTCCGGCCGGATTTATTATAAATACTTCCGTCCCAAAGAAAAGATACGAAACCGTTTTTTCTTCCTTTCGGATAACCTGTTTTGTAGAATGAATCGAGATAAAGAAGGGGAAACTATGATTGAAATCGAGAACGTTAGCAAGACATTCAAGAAGAAACTGGCAGTAGACCATCTGTCTTTGAGTCTTAAGGACGGCGAAGTATTTGGTCTTCTTGGACCGAACGGCGCCGGAAAAAGCACCCTTCTAAAGATGATGACAGGAATCCTGGCCTGCGATACAGGGGATATCTTCCTCTCCGGCCGCTCCATTACGAAGGAACCGGTACTGGCCAAATCCACTTTCGGATTCGTTCCGGATTCTCCGGATCTGTTCCTCGGGCTTCCGGGAAAGGATTACCTTGCCTTCATGGCAGGCCTCTATCCGGGAGACCTGGAAGAGAAGAAGAAGACTGCTTTCGATTTGGCTAAGGAATTCCATATCGATTCGGTTCTGGATGAACCGATCTTCTCCTATAGCCATGGTATGAGACAAAAGATCCTAATTATTGGCGCTCTGCTTCACCATCCGGATAACTGGATCCTAGACGAACCGATGACCGGTCTTGATCCAGAAGCCTCTTTCGAGGTCAAGTCCATGATGAAGGAAGAAGCCAAGAAGGGACACTGCATCCTCTTCTCTACCCATGTCCTGGAAGTAGCCGAGAAGGTCTGCGACAGAGTCGGCATCATCCAGAACGGGAAACTTCTCTTTGCCGGAACGATGGCAGAGCTTAGAGGTAAAGAGAACCAAGGCGGAGATCTGGAAGACCTCTTCCTGGAACTTACGAAGGAATAGGGTATGTCGGATTTCCAAATTCTTTCAAAAGCTATCTACGCTAACTCCTACAGGGTCGGATCTAGGAACCGGAAGGGAATGCTTTCCAACTGGAACGATCGGAACAATTTCCTGGGCCAGATGCTCATCGGACTTCTGGTTTCGTTCTTCTGCATCTTTTCTTTGATTACTGCCTGCATATCCGCTAGAGATGCAGGTGCGACAACGGAAGAGATGTCCTCTCTTTTCTATACGATGTATGCGGGATTCTTCGGAGCCCAGCTGTTTATCCTTTTGGTATATAACAGAGCCATCTATTTCCAGTCTAAACTGGAAGCCTTGTTCCCGCTCCCTATCTCTAACCGGAAGTTGTTTCTTGCCCAATATACGATATGCCTTAAGGAAACATTGTTCTTTGAGGGCTTTGCAGTAATCTTATCTCCTATTATCTTTGCTATCTTCATCAAGGCCGGAACACTTGCCATTGTCTTCAGTGTTCTGTTCTCTCTGACGGTCGGAATCGGTCTTAGTTTGCTGGATTTCATCCTCCTCGTCCTTCTCTCCAGGATCATCCCTCTGGAAAAGAATATCCCGGGAATGGTTTTCGATATTTTTGCCGGAATCCTGGCGGCCGGCTTTTTCTCCTTTGGAAACCTCCTTATCGGGAACAATGGAGCATTTATTGGCCGGATGGGGAACTATCAGTATTTCCTTACCTGGCCTTGCTTCCTCCTTTCCCGCTTTGCTACGGAATCTCCTGACCAGGGGCTTTATTTCCTTGCCTATGTTGGAGTCCTTTTCGGCCTTATTCTCTTAAGCCTTCTTCTTGCCAGTCTTCTCTATCTGAAGAAAAAGAAGACCCGTCTTCCCAAAGAAGCAAGGGAAGATAAAGCAAAGCAGAAGAAGGATGTCTCCCTCTCTTTGTCCAAGGCTTTCCAGAAAGCCCGTAAGCCGGTCTTCTTTGAAACCCTTCTTTCCTTCCGGTCCATTCCGGGAAATGCCTGGTTTGTCAACTTCACTCAGGGAGTCTCCGTCTGTATTGCCGGTATCTTCTTATTCGCGTTCCCCTCTCAGGATTCCTTCCCTTCCATGGTCCCTCCGATCCTAGCTACCGTCTTCCTGTATGAGTCTCTTTTCTGCCCCTACCTTTCCTATGCCTCCCTTTCCTTGGAACAGCAGAACTTCGTCTATCTCAAGACAGTTCCTTTTGCCCCGGATTCCTATCTGAAGGCAAAGAGGCTTCCCGGCATTCTCTGCGGGCTTGTCTATTCCCTGCTTCCTTCGATTGTCTTCGGAATCCTTTCCCATATGGGAGTCCTGGGAGTGTTTGCTCTTCTTCTTTCCGGATTTGCCTATACCCTTTCCTACAATTCCATTGCCTTCCTGCTCGGTATCCGTTATGTCAACTTCAACTATTCCAACTTCAACGAACTCTTCTCTAGGGGAATGGGTCCTTTCCTTCTCGCCATTATCGGAATCTTCTATCCGGCTCTTGGAGTCCTTACGGTCCTTCCGTTTGCTTTCCTGGCTCCTTCCTATATTCCTCTTGGAATTGTATTAGGCGGTCTTATCTATCTAGGCCTCTACTTCCTCTTCCGTACTCTTACAAAGAAGGCTTTCCACAAGCTGCTGAAGAAGGAAATCTCTCTGTAGTTTTCCATATTATAGATTGAATCCTTTTATAGCTCTTTTCCTT
>Ga0172378_10003794_pt1 | contig 14210 bp, 10 predicted proteins | sample GrowelOW332metaG_FD_119755 | JGI IMG/M metagenome (GOLD analysis project Ga0172378, IMG submission 119755) | Groundwater microbial communities from an aquifer near a municipal landfill in Southern Ontario, Canada - Pumphouse #3_1 metaG | ecosystem: Environmental > Aquatic > Deep subsurface >... | reverse complement strand
GGTAATATGTATGGTATAAAGGATCTTTGTGACTATGTTAAAAAGGTAAATGGAGAGTCAAAGGCGAAGTTGGGAGATCTGCAGAAGGCTTTGAAAAAGGTTGGTGATGAAGCGGATAAAGTGGCCGAACTTCAGCAACAGATTGATGAACTACAGAAGAAGATGGAGACGGAGATTCCGTTCAAACCCATCATCGGAATCGAGGCGTATTGTGCCCGTCGTTCTTTGACTTCTAAGGACAGAACATTTAAGGCTATTAATGCAGAGAATGGTCGTGAGTATATCGTTGACCGAAGCGGTTGGCATTTGATTCTTTTGGCAAAGAATAAACAAGGATACAAGAGCCTTTGTAAACTTTCTTCGTTGGCTTTTACTGATGGTTTCTATGACCGTCCTCGTATTGATAAAGAGTCATTGGAAAAGTACCATGAGGGTCTTATTGTTTGCTCTGCTTGTTTGGGAGGTGAGATTCCACAGAAAATCATTGCCCAACAGATTGAGGAAGCTGAGAAGAGTGCACAATGGTTTAAGAGTGTTTTTGGAGATGATTATTATATAGAGATTCAACGTCACCAAACAAATAAACCCGATGCATCGACAGATGTGTTCGAACGTCAACAGCAGGTCAACCCTGTCTTAATTGATATTGCTCGTAGAAATAATATCAAGATTGTTTGTACGAACGATGTTCACTTTGTAGAAGAGGAACATGCCGAGGCTCATGATCGATTGATATGTCTCAGTACGGGTAGGGATTTGAATGACCCTAACCGTATGCATTATACAAAACAGGAGTGGTTGAAGACTCCTGACGAGATGGCTGCCATCTTCAGTGATATACCAGAGGCTCTTGCCAATACATTGGAGATTGCAGATAAGGTTGAAGCTTATTCTGTAGACTCAGAACCAATCATGCCTAAGTTTCCAATTCCAGAAGATTTCGGAACGGAAGAGGAGTATCGTAAGAAATTTACGGAGAAACAGCTTTTTGATGAATTCACCCAAAATGAAAAGGGAGAAGTCGTGTTAAGCCAAGAAGAAGCTGAGAAGAAAATCAAGCAGATTGGTGGATACGAAAAACTTTACCGTATTAAATTGGAGGCTGATTACCTTGCCTTGTTGGCATGGAAGGGCGCTCATGAGCGTTACGGTGAAACGTTGACGGACCGTGAGATTGAGCAGATTACTTTTGAACTTCACATCATGAAGACCATGGGATTCCCTGGATACTTCTTGATTGTGTGTGACTATATTCGAGCAGCTCGTGAAGATTTGGATGTGTGGGTCGGTCCAGGTCGTGGATCTGCAGCAGGTTCTATTGTGGCTTACTGTTTGAAGATTACCAATATTGACCCGTTGAAGTATGATTTGCTGTTCGAACGTTTCTTGAATCCAGACCGTATCTCACTTCCCGATATTGATGTCGACTTTGAGGATTGCGGACGTGCAAAGGTTTTGGATTGGGTTACGAAGAAATACGGAAAGGAGAAGGTGGCTCACATCATTACCTATGGTACCATGGCAACCAAGTCAAGTATTGCCGATGTGGGTCGTGTGCAGGGTGTCCCTCTTTCTGTAGTTAACCAGTTGAAAGGATATATACCAGATAAATTCGATGATTTTGTTGACCCTGATACAGGGAAGACATTTGTCGCTGAAGGGAAAAAGGCTCCCAAGGTAAAATTAAAAAACTGTTTCAAACTAATTTCTGAGATGAAAGAGGCACGTTTTGGTGAGGACCAGAACATCTCTTCCATGTTGGAGTATGCCGAACAGTTGGAGGATACCAACCGGCAGATCGGTATCCATGCCTGCGGTGTTATCATTGGTGCCGACGATTTGACGAAGTTTGCTCCGATTTGTACAGTGAAAGATAAGGCAACCAACGAGGATGTGCTTGTCACCCAGTTTGATGGACACGTAATTGAGTCTGTTGGATTGATCAAGATGGACTTCTTGGGTTTGTCTACACTTACTCTACAGAAGGAGGCTTTGCGAAATGTAAAACGTAGGTTCGGAATCGAAATTGACTTGGAGGCCATTCCAATTGACGATAAACTGACCTATCAGTTGTTTTCCGAAGGACGAACCGTTGGAGTGTTCCAGTTCGAGTCGCCCGGAATGCAGAAGTATTTGAGAGAGCTTCAGCCAAAGGTGTTGGGCGACTTGATTGCCATGAATGCCTTGTATCGTCCGGGACCTATTGCTTACATTCCTCAGTTTATTCGTCGTGCGCAGGGTCAGGAACCGGTAACCTACGATATTCCTATCATGGAGAAGTATCTGAAGGATACTTACGGGGTTACCGTTTATCAAGAGCAGGTCATGCTGCTGAGCCGTTTGCTGGCTAACTTTACCCGAGGTGAGTCAGATAAACTGCGTAAGGCCATGGGTAAAAAACAGATGTCCATCTTGGCTGAGTTGAAACCTAAGTTCATCAACCAAGGAGCAGAGAACGGACATGACCCTAAAATTTTGGAGAAGATTTGGAAGGATTGGGAGGCATTTGCTTCGTATGCGTTCAACAAATCGCATGCAGCATGCTATGCTTGGGTAGCTTATCAGACAGGTTACCTCAAGGCTCATTATCCTGCAGAATATATGGCGGCCAACCTTACGTTAAGTAAGGATACCATTACCGACGTGAAGAAGTTCATGGAAGAGTGTAAGTCCATGAAGATTCCATTAAAGGGTCCTCTGGTAAACGAGTCTGAGTTGAACTTTGCAGTAAACCGTCAAGGCGAAATCGTCTTCGGTTTAGGTGGTGTGAAAGGAGTAGGTGAGGCTGCCGTTGAAGCCATTATAAGCGAAAGAGAGAAAAATGGACCTTATACAAGTCTGTTCGATTTTATTGAGAGAGTGAACCTTTCGGCATGTAACAAGAAGACGATTGAAAGTTTGGTCTTGGCTTCTGCATTCGATTGCTTTACGGAGATAAGAAGAGAGCAGTTCTTTATTAAGAATATGAAGGATGAAACCTTCCTTGATACTTTGGTTCGTTACGGTAATAAAGTTCAGAGTGATAAGATGACGGCTACTACCTCTTTGTGGGGAGGTGCAGATATTGTCGAAATCACCAAACCGGCCATTCCTCCGATGAAAGATACCGATCTTTGGTCTCCGTTGGATAGGTTGAACCGAGAACGTGAGCTGGTAGGTGTTTATCTTTCTGCCCATCCGTTGGACGATTATGCGACCATTTTGAATTACCTCTGTAACACAAAGATGGACGATTTTAAGGATCCAAGCAATCTATATAATAAAGAAATCACTGCAGGAGGTATGGTAACTGCAGTTCGTCAAGGACAGACAAAAAAAGGTAATCCTTTTATTATTGCTACCATTGAGGACTTCTCTGGTTCTGCTGAGTTTGCCTTTTTTGGAAACGATTATGTGGAGCATGGAAAATATCTTGTAGATGGATTCTTTCTCTTCTTTAAAGGAAAGTATCAGCCGAAGAGATTTAACCAAGATGAGTTCGAATTTAAGTTTGGACAAATTTCTCTTTTGCCAGAGATAAAGGATTCTTTGATGGAGAAATTGACGGTTGAGGTTTCTGAAAATAATATCGACGCTAATTTTGTTGAAGATTTCGTAACGATGGTAAAAAACAATCCTGGAAAGGTTTTGTTATATCTGAAGATAAAAGAAAAAACAACTGGAATGTACGTGGATTTATTCTCTCGTTCTCTGAAGGTGAATGTGTCTAATGAGTTCGTTTCTTACTTACAAGAAAGCAAAGAACAGGAAATCCTGAATTTCAAAATAAATTAGCAGACATTTCTTTTTTGTTTACAATTTTTATATTTTTGAAATATTTAATAAAAAAAAACGAAATCAAAAAGTTCGTTTTGTTGTTCGGATAAGAAGTGAAATTTAAAATTATAAAATTATGGCATTACAAATAACAGATGCTGATTTTCAAGAAAAAATCAATTCAAATACTATTGTGGTTGTAGATTTTTGGGCTACTTGGTGTGGACCTTGTCGTGCAGTTGCTCCAATTATTGATGAATTGTCTAAAGAGTACGAAGGAAAGGCTTTGATTGGAAAAGTAGATGTTGATGATAACCCAGAGGTTTGTGAAAAGTATGGAATTCGTAACATTCCTACCATTTTGTTTTTTAAGAATGGAGTTCTTGCAGATAAGCAAGTTGGATCTGTTCCTAAGACAGCTTTGGTAGCTAAAATAGAATCGTTACTTTAAAAAAGATTTTGTTTTCAATTTAAAATAAATACTTATGGATGATATTTCTGATTTAGTCTTTGTACTTGCATTTGTAGGTTATATAATCTATAAGGTGATCTCTTCAGCACGTCAAATAATGCTTAAAGCAGGTACTGGCGAGTTAGGAGATTTTATGCCAGAAAACAGTCGTCCTGTAAATGATAGTCCGGTTGATCAAATGATCAACAGACCAAAAATTCATCATCATCAAACTATCGAAGAGATACGAAATGATATCTATTTGAATGAGGAAGACGATACTGTTAAAAGTGCGGCAATTCAGAAATCTGAAAAACATTCAACAAAGAATAGCTCTCAGGTTAGTCTGAATTCAATAAATGAAGCTCGTCGTGCTTTTATTTACTCTGAAATATGGAATAGGAAATATTGATAAGATGAAAGTCTTCTCAAAGACAAGGTTTGTTATTCCTTTAATATAGAAGAGAAAATGAAAAAGTTGATAGTGTTGACAGGAGCTGGAATTAGCGCTGAGAGCGGAATTAGTACATTCCGTGATTCAGATGGTTTATGGGAACATTATCGAGTGGAAGATGTGGCGACTGTTGAGGGATTTGAAAGAAATCCGAAACAGGTGCTTGATTTCTATAACCAAAGACGACGCGAAACGTTAGCTTGCAAACCCAATTATGGCCATGTTGGTCTTGCTGAATTGGAAAAATATTTTGAGGTGGATATAATTACTCAGAATATTGATAATCTACATGAGAGAGCAGGCAGTACTTCTGTCTTACACCTCCATGGAGAACTGATTAAAGCAAGGTCTTCTAAAAATGAAGACCTTATTGTCGATTTGCCCGAGGATAAGGATATCCAGCTAGGAGATAAAGCTCCTGATGGATCCCAACTTCGACCATTTATTGTTTGGTTCGGTGAGTCTGTTCCAAACATTACTCAGGCAATCAGTTTGGTGGAAGATGCAGACGTGTTTCTTATTGTTGGCACCTCTCTGAATGTCTATCCGGCAGCTAGTCTGGTGAATTATATGAGACGTGGATCACCAATCTATTTGATAGATCCAAAGCCGGTTATCGTGCCTGATAATCGCAATCTTACAGTCTTCCAAATGGGAGCATCTGAGGGAATGAAAAAGTTTGTTTCAGAAATGAAAACAAAATATGCTTTAGAATAATTATGATTGATAACTTTTTTACTTACTTTTGTATACATTCTAAACTTTTTTGAATATCCTTTCTGGGAAAGTGTGTGAATTAATAAATGTTTAAATAGTGCTAAGAGAATGCTCTGAGGAGTTTTTTTGTGGTATTAAAGAAATAAGATATGTTTGAGGATTTTGTGACTTATATGAGCCAGTTCCATAATGTGGAACATTTAGGCAAAGATATGGAGAAATATCTTACTCGTGTTTCTTATCCCAAAAAACATGTTGTAGTAGAAAAGGGAACGGTATGTAATTATGTGTTTTTTCTTGAGAAAGGAATTATGAGAGCTTATTATAAAAAAGCTGATAATTCTGAGGTTACAACATGGGTTTTACATGAAAAACAGTTTGTTACAGCAATTCAGAGTTTTAATTCTCGTGAACCAAGCTTGGAAACTGTAGAAACATTGGAACCTACAACTTTGGTGATGGTACACTACGATGATATGATGAAATTTTGTTATTTATTTCATGATTTTGCACTTTGCATGTTCAAATTGTATCAGCATTTGAATGTTATGCGTTATTTGCGTAACTACTTGGTTCAGGCCTTGAAGGCTCCCGACCGTTACGATGCTTTGTGCAAGTCTGATCCGGATTTGGTGCGTCGAGTGCCTTTGCGAGTTATTGCCTCTTACTTGGATATTACTCAAGAGACTTTGAGCCGTATTCGTAAGCAAAGAATGCAGGAGGGCATTTGCTTGCCAAATGTGGATGATTCAGATAGCGAAGATGAGGTTTCTTCAAAAAAATAACTTTTTAAGATAGTGGTGTATAGATAAAACTCTACTTTTTTTAAACTCTAATTCTTAATATTTCGAAATGGTAGACGACAAGAAAGTGATTTTCTCTATGGTGGGAGTAAGCAAGGCTTTTAATCCCCAGAAAAAAGTATTGAATAATATTTATTTGTCATTCTTTTATGGTGCGAAGATAGGTATTCTCGGTTTGAATGGATCGGGAAAATCCACTTTACTGAAGATTATAGCTGGTATTGAAAAGTCTTACCAAGGTGAGGTCGTTTTCTCTCCTGGTTATTCGGTAGGATACTTGGAGCAGGAACCGAAGCTTGATGACAATAAAACCGTCAAAGAGGAGGTTAAGGAGGGTGTCGCTGAGATAGTAGCTCTTCTGAAAGAGTATGATGAGGTGAATGAAAAATTCGCTGATCCAGATGCTGATTTCGACAAATTGATGGCACGTCAGGGCGAATTGCAGGATTTACTGGACCATGCTGATGCATGGAACTTAGATAACAAATTGGAGCGTGCCATGGATGCTTTGCGTTGTCCGCCAGAAGATGCTTTGGTAAAGAACCTTTCTGGAGGCGAACGTCGTCGTGTAGCTCTTTGCCGACTCTTATTGCAGGAACCTGATATCTTGTTGCTCGATGAGCCTACCAACCACTTGGACGCCGAGTCTATTGAATGGTTGGAGCAACACTTACAGCAATATCCGGGAACTGTTATCGCAGTAACCCATGACCGTTATTTCTTGGATAATGTAGCTGGTTGGATTCTTGAATTGGATCGTGGTGAGGGTATTCCTTGGAAAGGAAATTACTCATCTTGGTTGGAGCAGAAGACCAAGCGTATGGAACAGGAGGAAAAACAGGCCAGCAAACGTCGTAAAACATTGGAACGTGAGTTGGATTGGATCCGCTTGGCTCCGAAAGCCCGTCAGGCTAAAGGTAAGGCTCGTTTGAACGCATACGACCAGTTGCTGAACGAAGACCAAAAAGCTCGTGAGGATAATTTGGAGATCTTTATTCCAAACGGTCCGCGCTTAGGAAATAAGGTAATCGAGGCTATTGAGGTTTCAAAGGCATTTGGCGACAGAGTCTTATTTGAGGATATGAACTTCGTTCTTCCGCCAAACGGAATTGTTGGAATTATTGGTCCGAACGGTGCAGGAAAGACAACTCTTTTCCGCATGATTATGGGATTGGAGACTGTTGATAAAGGAACTTTCGAGGTTGGCGAGACCGTGAAGGTTGGTTATGTGGACCAGAATCACAAGGATATAGATCCGGAGAAGACGGTTTATCAGGTTGTTTCTCAGGATTCTGAGTTTGTTCGTATGGGAGGACGAGATGTGAATGCAAGAGCTTATCTTTCTCGTTTCAATTTCATGGGAGCTGACCAAGAGAAAAAATGTGGAGTACTCTCAGGAGGAGAGAGAAACCGACTTCATTTGGCTTTGACATTGAAGTCTGAGGCTAACGTACTTTTGCTCGATGAGCCTACCAATGATATAGATGTCAATACATTGCGTGCGTTGGAGGAAGGTTTGGAGAATTTCGCCGGTTGCGCCGTAGTTATCTCTCACGACCGTTGGTTCCTCGATCGTATCTGTACTCACATCTTGGCTTACGAGGGAGATTCAAAAGTATTTTTCTTCCAAGGTTCTTATTCTGAATACGAAGAGAACAAGAAGATGCGCTTAGGTGATTCGACACCGCATCGCATACGTTATAAGAAATTGATAAAGTAAAATTCAATTGATATTAAAAAAGCGACGCCGTCTGATAAAGATGGCGTCGCTTTTTTGTTTGAATCTGTAATGTACTGTCAGCGAATATTTTGAAGAATGGCTTTTCGTTTTCATTGAAATGTTTATATTTGCACAGAAAAATAAAAACTATCGTTTTAGTTGCGGCTTTCAGAGAAACTAGAAGTATCTGTACGTTTGCTGTTTCTAATACACATATTTTAAGGTCTAAAGATGTTAGTGAAGACTTATGGCGCGGCTGTTCAAGGCATCCACGCAACTACTATTACCATGGAGGTCAATGTATCTCAGGGTATTAAATTTTTTCTTGTTGGTTTGCCCGATGTGGCTGTCAAAGAGAGTCATGAACGTATTGTCTCTGCATTGCAGTTTATCGGGTTGCGTTTGCCCAAGTATCAGATCATTATCAACATGGCACCTGCCGATATACGTAAAGAGGGAGCGTCCTACGATTTGCCTTTGGCGATAGGCATTTTGGCGGCAGCAGGAAATATGAAATCTGATGATCTGGATAAATATATGATCATGGGAGAACTGTCGTTAGACGGCACATTGCAGCCTATCAAAGGTGTGTTGCCTATTGCGATTAAGGCCCGTGAAGAGGGCTTTAAAGGTTTTATCTTGCCTAAGGCAAACGCCCGAGAAGCAGCTGTGGTCAGTGATTTGGAAGTTTATGGGGCTGAAAATTTAAAGGAGGTCATTGCCTTTCTGAATGGTGAGCTTAAGATTGAACCTATGTTTGTGGATACCCGAAACGAGTTCTTCCAAAACTTAGATCATTTTGACATTGATTTCTCTGACGTGAAGGGACAGGAGAGTGTGAAGCGTGCCTTCGAGGTGGCGGCAGCCGGCGGACATAACATTATCCTTGTAGGTCCTCCAGGTGCAGGAAAATCCATGTTGGCCAAACGAATTCCGACTATCTTGCCTCCGCTCACGTTGCATGAGGCTTTGGAAACCACTAAAATACACTCTGTGGCGGGTAAAATAGACAAAGAAACCTCCTTGATGACAGAACGTCCGTTCCGAAGTCCGCACCATACCATCTCTGATGTGGCACTGGTAGGAGGTGGCGGATTTCCGCAGCCGGGCGAAATCTCTTTGGCTCATCACGGCGTCTTGTTTTTAGATGAGTTGCCCGAGTTTAAACGAACCGTGTTGGAGGTGATGCTTCAGCCGTTGGAAGACAGAAAAATCACCATCTAAAGGGCAAAGTCGACGGTAGAGTATCCTGCCAGTTTTATGCTGGTGGCTTCGATGAACCCTTGTCCGTGCGGTTACTACAACCATCCATATAGGCAATGCATCTGCGGTCCGGGGGTGGTGCAGCGTTATCTGAGCAAAATATCGGGTCCGTTGCTCGACCGTATAGACATCCATGTCGAGATTGTACCTGTGCCGTTTGAAAAATTGGCTGAGTCGCAACCTTCCGAGACGAGTAAGAACGTCCGTGAGCGCGTGATCAAGGCGCGCATGATTCAGTTGGAACGTTTTAAGGATACGCCTAATGTGCATTGCAATGCGCAGATGAGCAGTAAACAGCTTCGCAAATATGCCGAGTTGAACGACGAAGCCATGACTATGCTGAAGAATGCAATGTTGAAACTCAACCTTTCTGCCCGAGCATATGACAGAATTCTGAAAGTGGCGAGAACCATTTCCGATTTGGATAACTCGGAAAATATTGAGACTCATCATATTTCAGAAGCCATCACTTACCGAAACCTGGACAGAGAGGGATGGGCTGGTTGATTTCTACTTTTACAACACAGATTTATACTACAGCCAACCTCATTTATGATAAATATCTCGATTCCGTCTTGAATGAAAAGATATCCTTGCGAATGGTCAACAAATTTGCATACGTTAAGCTGTTGATATATATTTTTTTGTAATTTTGCAAACATTGGATAAATATAAGAAAAAACGGATGAGTTTATTGGATTTGAGTGAACAGGAAATCCTAAGGCGCGAAAGCCTAAAGGAGATGCAGGCAATGGGAATAGACCCGTATCCTGCTGCAGAATATGTCGTAACGGATTATTCCACAAACATCAAGAGCGAGTTCTCTGATGATGCTCCGCGCAAGGAGGTTTCTGTGGCCGGTCGTATTATGAGCCGTCGTATTATGGGTAAGGCTTCTTTCTTGGAATTACAAGATAGCAAAGGACGTATCCAAGTTTATATCTCTCGTGACGACTTATGTCCAGACGAAAACAAGGACATGTATAATGTCGTTTTCAAAAAACTTTTGGACATTGGCGACTTTGTCGGAATCAATGGTTATGTGTTCCGTACGCAAATGGGAGAAATCTCAGTTCATGCAGCAAAAATGACTGTATTGGGCAAATCTCTCCGTCCATTGCCAATCGTTAAATACAAGGATGGCGTGGCTTATGATAAATTCGAAGATCCTGAGCTTCGTTACCGTCAGCGTTATGTTGATCTTTTGGTAAACGACGGCATCAAGGAAAAATTCTTGAAACGTGCTACTATCATCCGTACTCTACGTAGTATTTTGGATGAGGCTGGTTATACAGAGGTGGAAACTCCAATTCTTCAGAGTATTGCCGGTGGTGCTACGGCTCGTCCGTTCATCACTCACTTCAATGCTCTTGACCAAGATATGTATATGCGTATCGCCACTGAGCTTTATCTTAAGAGATTGATCGTAGGTGGTTTCGAAGGTGTTTATGAAATCGGCAAGAACTTCCGTAACGAAGGTATGGACCGCACTCATAACCCGGAGTTTACTTGCATTGAACTTTACGTACAATATAAGGATTACAACTGGATGATGAATTTCACTGAGAAGATGCTAGAGAGAATCTGTATCGCAGTGAATGGCAAACCAGAAGTGAAGGTTGGTGACAACGTCATCAGCTACAAGGCTCCATTCCCACGTGTTCCAATTTTGGACGCTATCAAGGAGAAGAGCGGATTCGACTGCGAAGGTAAGTCTGAGGAGGAGATCCGTGAATTCTGTAAGAGCAAGGGTATGGATGTGGATGAAACAATGGGTAGAGGTAAGTTGATCGACGAGTTGTTCGGTGAATTTGCTGAAGGTTCTTACATCCAACCTACCTTCATCATCGACTATCCTGTAGAGATGAGTCCGTTGACAAAGATGCACCGTTCAAAAGCAGGTTTGACTGAGCGTTTTGAATTGATGGTAAATGGTAAGGAGCTTGCCAATGCCTACTCTGAGTTGAATGACCCTCTTGATCAGGAACAGCGTTTTGTTGACCAGATGAAGTTGGCCGACAAGGGTGACGATGAAGCTATGGTTATTGATCAGGACTTCCTTCGTGCGCTTCAATACGGTATGCCTCCAACTAGTGGTATCGGTATGGGTATTGACCGTTTGGTTATGGTTATGACAGGTGAATTGGCAATTCAGGAAGTTTTGTTGTTCCCTCAGATGAAACCAGAGAAAGTTCAGACAAAAGATCCTGTTTCTAAGTACACTGCATTGGGAATAGCCGAAGAGTGGGTACCTGTTATCCAAAAGGCTGGTGTCTTAACTGTAGAACAGATGAAAGAGGTTAATCCAAATAAATTCCAGCAGGATATCTGCGGATTGAATAAGAAATTCAATTTAGGTTTATCTAATCCTACGAAGGAAGAGGTTGCCGAGTGGATCAGCAAAATTTAATTATGGAAGAGAATCAGGAACCAAAAATAGCGGTGATAGGTGGAGGTAGCTGGGCTACAGCCATTGCGAAGATATGTTTGATGAACCTAAACCGTCACATCAACTGGTACCTCAGAAGAGACGACCAGATTGAGGATTTTAAGAAGAACGGACGTAATCCGTCTTACCTTACTGCTGTGCAGTTTGATGTAGATAGAATCAACTTCAGTTCTGACTTGAATGAGGTGGTGAAGGATTCGGATATCTTGATATTTGCAACACCATCTCCGTTCCTGAAAACTATCTTGAAGAAGCTTAAACGCTCCATCAAGAGTAAATTTGTCATCTCTGCAATTAAAGGTATTGTGCCAGACGAGAATCTGATTATTTCCGAATATTTCCGCACCGTTTACGAAGTGCCAGAGGATAATTTGATGGTCATTTCTGGTCCGTGCCACGCTGAAGAGGTTTCTTTGGCGCGCCTTTCTTATTTGACAGTGGGATGCCAAAATCGTGAGAACGGACGTATTGTAGCAAATATGCTTACATGTAACTTCGTGAAGACAGCTGTGATTGATGATGTTGACGGATTGGAGTATGCTTCGGTCCTGAAAAACGTCTATGCAATCGCAGCCGGAATCTGTCATGGCTTGAAGTATGGAGACAACTTCCAGGCTGTGCTGGTTTCTAATGCCATTCAGGAGATGCAGCGTTTTATCAATATCGTTAGCCAAAAACATAGAAACATCATGGAGTCGGCCTACTTGGGCGATTTGCTGGTGACTGCTTATTCTAAGTTCAGCCGTAACCGCACGTTCGGAACGATGATAGGCAAGGGCTATTCTGTGAAGACGGCTCAGCTTGAGATGGAGATGATTGCAGAGGGTTATTACGGTACTAAATGTATCAAGGAGATCAATGAAAGATATAAGGTGAACATGCCTATCCTTGATGCCGTTTATAACATTCTTTACGAGCATATTTCTCCAGCTATCGAGATTAAATTGTTGACAGACAATTTGAGATAAAATATTACGATAAAAAAATAAATAAAAATGGAAAACATTAAATTAAACATTGAGAACGCATTTCCTTTCGTGTCAAAGGCAAGTGTTGATGCTTACGAAGCAAAGGTAAAAGAGTGTACTGAAATGCTTCACAAAGGAACAGGAAAGGGTAATGACTTCTTAGGTTGGTTAAATTTACCCTCTTCTACAACAGAGAAATTCTTGGATGAGGTTATCACTGTTGCAAACGATTTGAGAAGCCGTTGCGAGGTTGTAGTTGTTGCTGGTATCGGTGGTAGCTACCTTGGTGCTCGTGCCGTAATTGACGCACTTTCTAACATGTTCGGATGGTTGCAGCAGGACACAAAGAACCCTGTAATCGTTTTCGCAGGTAACAATATCGGAGAGGATTATTTGTCTGAATTGTCTGCTTTCTTGAGCAAGAAACAATTCGGAATTATCAATATTTCTAAATCAGGAACAACAACTGAGACTGCTTTGGCATTCCGTATCTTGAAGACTCAATTGGAGAAACAAGTGGGTAAGGCTGAGGCTAAGAACCGTATCGTAGCCGTTACAGATGCTAAGAAGGGTGCTCTTCGTACTCTTTCTACTCAAGAGGGTTACCGTACATTCATTATTCCTGACAACGTAGGTGGTCGTTTCTCTGTTTTGACTCCAGTAGGACTTCTTCCTATCGCAACTGCAGGATATGACATCAAGAAGTTGATAGCAGGTGCTCAGGATGCTGAGAAGTTCTGTGGTGCTGATGTTCCTTTCAAAGAGAATCCAGCTGCTATCTATGCTGCTGTTCGTAACGAACTTTACAAAAACGGTAAGAAAATCGAGATCTTGGTTAACTACCATCCTAAACTTCATTACATCGGTGAGTGGTGGAAACAGCTTTATGGTGAGAGCGAAGGTAAGGATTTGAAGGGTATTTTCCCTGCTGCTGTTGATTGTACAACAGACCTTCACTCAATGGGTCAATGGATCCAAGAGGGTGAGCGTTCTATCTTCGAGACAGTAATCTCTATCAAGAAGTCTGTATACAAAGTTGAGGTTCCTATGGACCAAGAGGATCTTGATGGCTTGAACTTCCTTGCAGGAAAGAGAGTTGACGATGTTAACAAGATGGCTGAGTTGGGTGTTACTTTGGCTCACGTTGACGGACAAGTTCCTAACCTTCACATTGAGATGCCAGAGCTTAACGAGTACTACATCGGTCAGTTGTTCTACTTCTTTGAGAAGGCTTGCGGTATCAGCGGTTACTTGCTAGGAGTTAACCCATTCAACCAACCAGGTGTTGAGGCTTACAAGAAGAACATGTTCGCATTGCTTAACAAGCCAGGCTACGAGAAAGAGTCTCAAGCTATCCAAGCAAGATTGAAGAAATAATTCAAACTCTTCATACAATTCAAAAGGCGAGGTTTTTCTTCGCCTTTTTTGTTTTCATCTCATTGTGGCTTATATGTTAAATCGGATCAGCGGATAGGTGAGGTTGGTATAGCGACAAGAATATTCCCCAAAATTCGACCTATGGGTCAATTTGCGTGGTGCAACATGCTCTAATCTGCGATAAATGCTGGTGGTTTGAGAGATTCAAAACATTCAGAGCCAAAATCGAGCAATGTAACTTCTCTATAGGTC
>Ga0172378_10003793_pt1 | contig 14211 bp, 10 predicted proteins | sample GrowelOW332metaG_FD_119755 | JGI IMG/M metagenome (GOLD analysis project Ga0172378, IMG submission 119755) | Groundwater microbial communities from an aquifer near a municipal landfill in Southern Ontario, Canada - Pumphouse #3_1 metaG | ecosystem: Environmental > Aquatic > Deep subsurface >... | reverse complement strand
TACCTAAACTACCATTTGCTATTAAAGCAAATAGCACTACAACTAAGCAAACGCCCAATACTACTAAGCCCCAAAAAATTAAAAAAAGCTTCCTATATTTTTTAAACATAACATTTTATTTACATTGTTTTAAGATAAATATCAATAACAAAAAATCGATACTACCTGCAGTTACAAAAGTACAATTATGCTTCCTAAAATGCAAATTAAAGCTCATAGTCCTAGGAATTTGTAAATATGTCTTTATCTCTAAACAAATATAAATCTACAGTTTCTATATTATCTCATTGTTTTTTAAATATAGTATTAAACTATTTGTATAATTTTTATACTTTTGTCACAGCAAACCCAGAAATTAATTAATAAATAAAATAATGGACTCTCATAGCACAATAAAAAAAGATAAAATGTTCCGCTATTTATTATTACTAGTAATAGCTGCAACCATAGGATTACAAGGCTGGAGAACATTATTTAATAATTTTGCAGTAGATAAAATATCGTTAAATGGATTTCAAGTAGGAGTTATACAGTCCGTGAGAGAAACTCCAGGCTTCTTAGTATTCCTAGTTGTATATCTACTTTTGCTTGTGAAAGAACATAAACTATCTGCAATATCGACTATTGTAGTTGGTATTGGGGTCATACTAACAGGAATATTCCCAAGTTATTTAGGATTAATAATAACTACATTGATAATGAGCACGGGATATCATTATTTTGAAACTACAAATAAATCTTTGACACTACAATATTTTAGTACTAAAGATTCTCCCTATGTTTTTGCAAAACAAAAAAGTTGGACTTCAATATCAAACATTGCAGTTGGGGTAGCCATTATGGGACTTTCTTTTATAAAAAACATAGAAATAATATATGCAATTTTAGGAGGTTTAGTGGTTGCATTAGGGGTATATGCTCTATTTCTGGTACCTGTCAATTCGAATTTAGTAAAACAAAATTCTGGAACAGTTATTAGAAAAAAATATTGGCTTTACTATGTAGTAAATTTCTTAAGTGGTGCCAGAAGACAAATATTTGTAGTTTTTGCTGTATTTATGCTGGTTGAGCAATATAAATTTACCATAACTCAAATTTCCCTACTATTTGTTTTTAATAATATAGTAACCTATTTCGTAGCACCCCTAGTTGCTAAGGGCATAAATAAATTTGGAGAAAGGAAAGTATTATCTTTAGAATATTTTACAATGATATTTATATTTCTAGGTTATGCTTTTATAAAAGATGGAATGATAATAGCTATCTTATACATACTGGATAATATATTATATAGTTGTGCTATAGCTATAAATACCTTTTTCCATAAACAATGTGATAAGAAAGATATAGCTCCATCAATGGCTATTGGTTTTACTATAAATCACATATCTGCCATTATAATTCCTGTAATAGGGGGATTCTTATGGATGTTAAATCCCAGTTTGCCTTTTATTATAGCTTCAGCATTAAGTCTGTTGTCATTTATGTTTGTACAAAAAATCAAGAGCTAGATATTTGCTAAGACTCTAAAAAATTTTCAAATTATTTTTTCGGAACTTTTATAAGTATTTAATATATATATTTTTATAACACGAAATAAGACTTTAATATTCTTTAACACCCATATTTTTATTATTCTTTTTTATTTTAAAATAAATAAATATCTTTGCATTGTTTTGTTTGAAAGGCTATATGTCAGCATGATAAATCTAGCTAAGTAAATTAAAAGAGAATGAAGTGAAATTCTTCAACGGACCCGCCGCTGTAAATTCATATATTGTTATTTTATTCTGCCACTGTCCAATTGGATGGGAAGGCGAAATAACAAATGAAAAGTCAGAAGACCTGCAAAACAAATTTTTATATTATTAATACCTCGCGGAAAAGGATTAAAATAATAACTATATGAATAAATTTAAAATTCTTACTTTTTTCCTTATTATAACAATATGTATATTTCATATTGGAGATTTGTCTGCTAATAATATTGTTAGAGCTTCGTTTTATACACAAGTTAAAACGCAAACTAAGGATACAATTAAGACCAAAAAAATAAAAGAGGTTATAGTAAATACGAAACGTCTTCCCAATAAAATAAAATCCCCAACTCCTATACAAATACTGACTTCTGAAACTCTAAATACTATGGGAATTCAAAGTGTTGCAGATGCTGTAAAACACTTTACAGGTGTAACAGTTAGAGATTACGGAGGAATAGGAGGTTTAAAAACTGTTTCAGTTAGAAGTCTTGGAGCACATCACACAGGAATAAGTTATGACGGAGTAGCCATCAGTAATACTCAGGCAGGTCAAATAGACATAAGTCGATTTTCTATTGACGATATTTCTCTACTGACTCTTTCTGTAGGACAATCTAACAATCTATTACAAGCAGCTAGATTATATTCTTCGGCAGCCGTATTGAGTATACGAACTGAAAGTCCCAAATTTAATGGAGATCTAAACTACAATTTTAAAGCTCAATTAAAGATGGGTTCTTTTGGAGAAATCAATCCCTCATTTAAATATTCTAGAAAATTTAATAATGCAACTTCTATTTCCATAGATGGGAATTTCACTAGAGCAGATGGAAATTATCCTTTCACTCTTGAAAATGGGAAATATACCACAAAAGAAAAGAGATATAACTCTAGTATAGTGTCTTTGCACAATATTGTGAATTTCTATCATACTTTTAAAAATAATGGAAAGTTAAATATCAAATCCTATTATTTTAATTCTAAACGAGAACTTCCAGGTGTAGTTATACTATATAATAATCATAATCATGAGAAATTGTGGGATGAAAATTATTTCCTTCAAGCTAGTTATAAAAATAAAATTAGTTCCAAGTGGGAACTATTAACTCAAGCCAAATACAATTATTCCAGAAATAAATATAAAAAGGAAGATGTTGCTAATGAAGCTAATACTCAAATAGATATAAATAAACAGAACGAATATTATATCTCAGGAGCTGTGCTTTATCATCCTACTTTACACATAACAACTTCTTTAGCTCAAGATTTCTCTGTCAATACTCTAGAGAATAATCTGTTAAATAATCAATCCCCCGTGAGATATAGTTATTTTACGGCTTTAAATATAAAGTTTAAGTTTGGAAGATTTACTTCTATAGTAAATCTTTTGAATACTTATATGCACGAAACTGTGGAAATAGGAGATAAACCAAGTGATAAAGAGAAGTTTACTCCATCTTTTTCTGCAATTTATAAAATAACTAATAAACAGAATTTAAATATTAGGGCATTGTACAAAAAGACTTATAGAGTACCTTCTTTTAACGATCTATATTATTTGAGAATGGGTAATACAGCTCTAGCACCTGAACTCGCTGATGAACATAATCTAGGACTTACGTGGAATGGAAGTATTTCTAATAAAATAAATTATATTTCAGTAAGCGTAGATGGATTTTATAATGAAGTAAATGATAAAATAGTAGCTTTTCCAAGTACTTATGTATGGAAAATGAGAAATTATGGAAAAGTCCGAATTCATGGTTTAGAAGCAAATATAGCCATGAATATACTTATAAATCGCGACTTTTCTCTAAATGTAAGTGGAGGTTATACTTATCAAAAAGCCATAGACAAGACAGATCCTTTATCCAAAAATTATATGGACCAACTGCCTTATACTCCCAAAAATAGTTCTAGTGCTAGTGCTATTTTAAAAACTTCATGGGGTGATTTAGCTTATAATTTTATTCAAGTTGGAGTTAGATACGCCTTAGAACAGAATATACCAATAAATGAAATAGATGGTTATATAGAACACAGTATAAATTTAACTAAAGAAATTAAGATTAAAAATACAACATTTGATATACAGTTGCAATGTTTAAATTTTACAGACAAACAATACGATATAATTAATTATTATCCCATGCCTGGGAGATCATTTAAAGCAACTATTAAAATCAATATTTAAAATAATAAATCAATAATTTAAAAATTAAAAAATGAATAAATTTAAAAATTTACTAACTAGCTTGCTATTTTTATTAGCAACTACTTTATCATTTACAGCTTGTAGTAGTGATGATGACAATTTAATTGACGATGGAACTAAAATAGAATTACCCAGCAGTCGTGCATTTATTCTAAATAGTGGAAAAATGGGAAATAACAATGCAGGATTGGCATTTTATGCTCCTAATGGAAATGCAGATTTTATATCTAATATTTTTGAAGATCAAAACTCTAAGAAACTTGGAGATACAGGACAATCTATTATCAAAGAAGGCGGTTATATATATGTAATAGTGTCGGGTTCTAAGGTGCTTTATAAACTTAACTCAGCAGGAGTAGAAGTTGCCTCTTGTACATTTAGTGAAGAAGATGGATCTCCTAGATATATGACCTATAAAGATAATTACTTATATGTAACTTTATATAGTAATCAAGTAGTTAAAATCAAAGCAAATGATTTGAGCAAGGAAGCTTATTTAAAAGTTGGTTCTCATCCTGAAGAAATTGTAACAATTAATAATAATCTTTATGTTGCTAATTCTGGATATCATGCTGATTATTCTCATAATGCAATAGATACAATTTCTCAAATTGATATAGAGACATTCAAAATTACTAAACAAATAGAAGTTGTAACAAACCCTAATCAACTACTAGTGGAAGATGGAAATTTATACGTACTTTCATGGGGAGATTATGCTGCAACTCCTTATTCCTTTCAAAGAGTTAATATAGCAGATGGAAGTTACCAGGTTAAAGAAATAGCTACAGCCACAAAAGTAGCAAAATATAATAATACGTTTTATCTAGTTAATTCTGTTACCGATTGGAGTACTTACGAAACTACTGTTTCTTATGCTACTTATGATTCTCAGAAAGATGAATTAACTAATTCATCATTTCTTCAAGATGCCCCCTCAGAATTAATGAGCACAAGTATTTATATGTTATCTGTAAATCCCTATAATGGAGATTTATATCTTGGAACATCTGATTACGTAAGTTCTGGAAATATCTATCGTTTTGATAATACAGGAAATTTTGACGAAAAATTTGATTGTGGAGGATTAAATCCAATGAATATGATTTTCTTTGAATAATAAATTTCAAAAAATTGAAAAATAGAATATTATATATTATAATAGCACTTGTAATTTTTGCTTTTCTCCCTTCATGCAAAGGGGGAAAGGCTAAAACTACGTCTTCTTCTGCTGGAGATACTCTAAAATTGAAATATGCTCGTCAATTTAGTATAATTAAATATAAAGATTATACTTTAGCAACTGTTAGAAATCCTTGGGATACATCTAAAATTCTAGAAACTTATATTCTTTTAAATAAAAAACATAAGTCCAATAGTAATTTACCTAAGAGCATTAAGGGTATCAAGGTAATTCTACCTCTCAAAAAAACTGTTGTCTATTCCTCCGTTCATTGTAGCTTAATATCTCAGTTAGGGGCCTATAAAAGCATTGCTGGAGTTTGTGATTTACAATATATTAAGATGCCTGAAATTCAAGAATCTGTTAAAAATGGAAGTATTTCAGACTTAGGGAATGGCTTAAATCCAGATGTAGAAAAAATAATTAATTTAAATCCAGATGCCTTACTTATATCTCCATTTCAAAATAGTGGAGTAAATACGAAGATATCTCAACTCCACATACCCATAATACAATGTGCTGATTATATGGAGGTATCTCCTTTAGCTAGATTAGAATGGATAAAATTCTACGGTATATTATTTGGTAAAGAAAAAATTGCCAATGGGATTTTCTCTAGAGTAGAAAATGAATACAATGAACTCAAAAAAATGGCAATGCAAACTAAAAATAGACCTACAGTAATAGGGGGAGTAAAAAGTAGTTCTGCATGGTATATAGCTGGAGGTCAGAGTATAATGGGTATATTATATAAAGAAGCAGGTGCTAATTACGTTTTTTCTGATTACAAAGTTACTGGCTCCATACCCTTATCTTTCGAAACGGTGTATGATAAAGGTAGTGAAGCTGATTTTTGGTTTATAAAATATAATCAATCTCAAAATAAAACTTATGGGGAATTAAAATCAGATTATGAACTATATTCTCATTTTAAAGCCTTTAAAACCCATAATATTTATGGTTGTAATACCAACTATACTGCATATTACGAGGAATCTCCATATAATCCTCAAAAATTATTAAAGGACTTAATTAAGATTTTCCACCCCGAATTACTGCCTGAATACAAAACTATATATTTTAAAAAATTGGAAGAATAAATAAAAAATAGTATTTTGCTTTTTATTAGTTTCATGATAACTACTTAAAATAATAAAATGAATGCAAGTCATACTTCAAAAAAAATAGAGGTAGAAAAATTATTATCCCAAAAAGGGACTAAATATATAGTAATACTCAGTATCTTAATAGTTGTATTATTTGTAATGAATTTGATTATAGGATCCGTACACATACCATTTGATTCTATTTTAGATATATTATTTGGTAATACTGTGGAAAAATCAAGCTGGAATTTTATTATACTAGGATCACGACTACCTCAAGCTATAACAGCTTTACTTTGTGGAGCAGCTCTTGCTGTAAGTGGATTAATGTTACAAACTGCATTTAACAATCCATTAGCCGGACCATCCATATTGGGAATAAATACAGGAGCTAGTCTAGGAGTAGCCATTGTTATGTTATTTTTAGGAGGAAGTATAACTGCAGGTATATTTAGTATCTCTGGAATGTTTGCTGTCATAATTGGTTCATTTATAGGTTCCATGTTAGTTTTAGGTTTGATCATATTCTTTTCCACACTTTTGAAGAACAATATCATGATACTTATAATAGGTATAATGATAAGTTTTGTAACATCTTCCATTATTTCTCTTCTAAATTTCTTTTCTACAGCAGAAGGTGTTCATTCTTATATAATATGGGGAATGGGAAATTTTAGTGGAGTTTCAACAGAGCAATTGCCATTTTTTATAATTTCTCTAAGTTTAGGTTTATTAATTTCCATTTTTCTAATAAAACCTCTAAATGCCCTTTTACTAGGAAGCCGTTACGCAGAAAACCTAGGAATAAATATAACTAGAATTAGAAATTTATTACTTATAACAGTTGGAATATTAACAGCAGTTACTACAGCTTTTTGTGGCCCTATATCTTTTATTGGACTTGCAGTTCCTCATGTAGCTAGACTCATGATAGGGACTTCAAATCATAATATTTTGATGCCAACAACTCTCTTGTGTGGTTCTGCCATAGCTTTGATTTGCAACCTTATTTGTGTTCTTCCAGGAGAAACAGGAATAATTCCATTGAATGCTGTTACTCCAATTATAGGTGCTCCAGTTATTGTATATGTTATAATAAATCAACGCAAAATTCAATATTTTAACTAAGACTGAGGTATAAAATGAATCTTTTTTTAAACAAATGAAAAAAAATACTATATTATCGGCAAAAAATATATCTATAGGATATACAATAGGTCGAAACAAAATTAAAACTGTACATAGTAAGCTTTCTTTTGAACTTCAGGAAGGTGAGCTAATTAGTTTAATTGGTCCTAACGGAGCTGGTAAATCTACGTTATTAAGAACCCTCTCAACATCTCAAGCACTATTATCTGGAAATTTGTCTTTTAAAGGCAAAGCTATTAGTTCTTATAGCGAAAAAGAAATAAGTAAAAATATTGGCATAGTACTCACTGATAGTACTCAAACTGGAGGACTTAGCGTTTATGAACTCGTATCATTAGGAAGACAACCCCATACTGGCTTTTTTGGAAGATTAAATAATAGGGATAATGAGATAATATCTGAGGCATTAGAGGCTGTAGGTATAGATCACAAATCAAATAGTTATATGTCTGAGCTTTCAGATGGAGAAAAACAAAAAGCAATGATAGCAAAAGTTCTGGTGCAGGAATGTCCACTAATTTTGCTAGATGAACCCACCGCTTTTTTAGATGTCGTAAGTCGTATAGAAATAATGAATCTACTACATAAAATTGCCTCTGAACAAAATAAAACTATATTATTATCAACTCATGATATAGAACAAGCCTTAATCTTAAGTGATAAACTCTGGCTTCTTTCCAAGACTAAAGGACTACAATGCGGAGTTACTGAAGATCTTATATTAAATGGTTCTATGGATAGTCTTTTTAATAAAAAAAATATTAGTTTTGATACTAATCATGGAGTTTATTATCCTAATATCAATTGGAAAAAGAAAATTATTGTAACCGCTGCTAATGAAACATTATTACATTGGGGTATAAATGCATTAAATAGGCACAATTACGCTTGTATGGGCATAGAAGATGAGGATACAGCCAATTATGCTTTATTAAGAATTAGTTCTAAAGATAATGTTGAAATTCTAAATCCTAACAAAATTTCAAGCAATATAAAAGACTCAAAATTACAATTTAATAATTTTGAATCTTTCTTGGAAATACTATAAGAACTTACTCAATAGCATTAATTATTCCTTAAGAAGCTCTTTAATGGCATGAGTTACTTTTTCAAAATTAAATTCATTAATATTCTTATTAAAGTTATTTGTAATTTCCGCAAGACAAAGATTTCCTGTACTTCCAACGTGAGAATATTCTACAGATCCTTCACGTTTAAATTCTCCTTTTTGAATCTGCATGCCGATTTTTTTATAGGCATCTCGAAAAGGTAATCCTTCCATTACAAGTTTATTAACACTCTCTACACTGAATACATATTTGTAAGTATCCTCATCCAAGATATTAGCTTTTACTGAAACTTTTGATAGAGAATAAGTTGCTAGTTTTAGACAATCCTTCAATTCTTCAAAAGCAGGTAAAAAAATTTCTTTTAGTATCTGATAATCCCTAAAATATCCACTTGGTAAATTATTTGTCATAAGAGTAATTTGTGATGGTAGAGATTGAATTTTATTACAATGTGCACGAATAAGTTCAAAAACATCAGGATTTTTTTTGTGAGGCATTATACTTGATCCCGTTGTAAGTTCATCAGGAAGAGAAATAAATCCGAAATTCTGGCACATAAACATACAAATATCGAAGGCTATTTTTGAAAGAGTAGTAGCTATAGAAGAAAGTGCAAAAGATACTGTTTTTTCCATTTTTCCTCGCCCCATCTGGGCATAAATGACATTTATGTTCATTTTATCAAATCCCAGTAAGTCAGTAGTCATTTGACGATTTAAAGGGAATGAAGACCCATATCCAGCTGCTGATCCTAAAGGGTTTTGGTTTGTTATTTTATAAGCTGACTGTAAAAGTAAGAGATCATCCGTCAAGCTTTCCGCCCAAGCGCTAAACCACAATCCAAAAGAAGAAGGCATAGCTACTTGTAGATGCGTATATCCGGGCATAGCATAGGCTTTGTATTTGTTTGCTTGTTCTATGAGTACATCAAACAACTCCTTAGTCAAATCTACAACTTCCTGTATTTCATTTCGGGTATAAAGCTTAAGATCTAGTAATACTTGATCGTTACGAGAACGTCCACTATGAATTTTTTTTCCTATATCTCCTAACTTATCCGTAAGAAGAGTTTCTATTTGAGAATGCACATCTTCTTCATCCTCTGCTATTTTAAACTTTCCTTGGCTGGAGAGAGTATAAATTGACTTTAATTCGGGTAGAAGTTTATCCAATTCCTCTTTTGTTAATAAGTCTATAGACTCTAACATCTTAATATGAGCCATAGAACCTAGTACATCAAATTTCGCCAAGTACAAATCTAACTCTCTATCTTTTCCAACTGTAAATTTTTCAATCAGTTTATCTATTGAATAACCTTTATCCCAAAGTTTCATACGCTTAAATTTTAAAGAATATATAATTTTTAATTCAAAAGACATATGTCTTTTTATCTTATCTATCTGAGTTTCATATAATAGTCACAAAGGTATAAAAAATGAATATTAATGCAATATTCTATGCATAATTTATTAAAAAAATTATATTTATAATAAAATTTATCTTCATAATGAATGAATAAAATAGAATTATATTTACATATCATATATATAGGTAAATAACAACAAAGCAAATATCCTTATTACAAGCATTCTATAAAGGATTGATTAAAAAAAATAAATTTTATAACAAAATATATAAATATTTTTAAAAATAATTGTGTTTTTTATTTTAATTGCATATTTTTGCGCAGTATTTGTATATATATGCAGATAATAAATAAATAACAAAAGAATTAATCTAATATTGCTTAATGTGGATGGGCCCTATAGGCCCATCTAATATGTAGGCAATATTAAAGGGTACTATAAAAATTTATAAATTGTGAAAGAAAATAAAATTATTGTAGTAAGAGTTGCAAATACTTCAGATATGAAGTATACCAAAGAAATCAATGACACTATTGATATGGCTTCAAAAGCTAGGGGGACAGGAATTGCAAGACGTACAGATGAATACATAAATAAAAAAATGCAAGAGGGAAAAGCAATTATAGCTTTAGATGGAGATAAATTTGCAGGCTTTATTTATATTGAATCTTGGAGTCACAAAAAATTTATAGCTAATTCAGGGTTAATAGTCAAAAAAGATTATCGTGGACTTGGACTGGCAAAGAAAATTAAACATGCCTCATTTGCGCTTTCACGTAGTTTATTCCCCGAATCCAAAATTTTTGGGCTTACAACAGGTTTGGCCGTTATGAAAATTAATAATGAGATGGGATATCGCCCAGTTCCTTTTTCTGAACTCACAGATGATGAGAAATTCTGGAATGGATGTCAAAGTTGTGTAAACTATGATATACTTATGAGAACAAACAAGACAAAATGCCTATGTACCGGAATGCTATTTGACCCCAAGTGGAAAAAAATTAGAGTAAGTCATAAAAGTTCTTTGAAAGATATTCCAAACCCAAAAGATAGAGTACAAAGTCTTAAAGTTATATAAATCAATATATTTAAAAAATTAAAAGATATGAAAGACAAAGTAGTTTTAGCCTATAGTGGTGGATTAGATACTTCTTTTTGTGTAAAATATTTAACAGAAGAAAAGGGACTAGATGTATATACAGCTATTGGTAATACAGGAGGTTTTAGCGAAGAAGAATTAAAAAACGTTGAAACAAAAGCTTATGAATTAGGAGCAGTAAAACATATTACACTTGACATTAGCCAAACATATTACGAAAAGGGTATTCGTTATATGATATATGGAAATGTACTAAGAAATAACACTTATCCTATATCAGTAAGCTCTGAAAGAATATTTCAAGCCATAGCTATTATTAACTATGCAAAAGAAATAGGAGCAAAATATATTGCTCATGGAAGTACTGGAGCAGGAAATGACCAAATTCGTTTTGACCTTACTTTCCAAGTAATTGCTCCTGAGATAAAAATTTTAACACCTACAAGAGATCTTGAATTAAGTCGTCAGCAAGAAATTGACTATCTCAAAAAACATGGTATGAGAGCTGATTGGTCTAAAATGGAATATTCCATTAATAAAGGAATATGGGGAACAAGTATAGGTGGAAAAGAGACTCTTACTTCAAATACTACCCTACCAGAATCAGCTTATCCTTCACAAATGACAGCAAAAGAAAATTGTCAGATTGTGCTTCGTTTCGAAAAGGGTGAATTAAAATCTATTGACGGAAAAGAGTATTCAGATCCTATACTAGCTATTCAAGACCTAGAAGCTATAGCTTCATCTTATGCAATAGGCAGAGATATGCATATAGGAGACACCATAGTAGGAATTAAAGGACGTGTAGGATTTGAAGCTGCAGCTCCTATTCTTATAATAAGAGCTCATCAAATGCTTGAAAAACATACTCTTACTAAGTGGCAACAACATTGGAAAGACCAATTATCAAATTGGTATGGAATGTTCTTACATGAAGCTCAATACATGGAACCAGTTATGAGAGACATAGAAAAATTCTTAGAAAATTCTCAAAAACATGTTAGTGGAAAAGTTATTATTAAATTACAACCCTATAACTTCGTACTAGTAGGTGTTGAAACCAAAAATGATCTGATGAATTCGGGATTTGGAGACTATGGCGAAAAAAATAAAGCTTGGACAAGTGAAGATGTAGTAGGATTTACAAAAATATATAGCACCCCATTAAAAATTTATCATGCCATCCATAAAGATGAAAAATAAAACACAGAATATTAGAGTAGGGATTATAGGAGGAGCAGGTTATACAGCAGGAGAACTATTAAGTATTCTACTTTACCATCCTAATGCTTCCATATCCTTTATTCAGAGTAGTAGTCATGCAGGAGTCCCAGTAAGCTCTGTTCATAGGGACCTTGTGGGAGAAACTGATATCAAATTCTCAAATCAACCAGACTTTGAAAATTGTGATGTTATTTTTCTATGCATGGGACATGGCAGATCAAAAACATATGTAGAGTCAAATGATATTCCTTCTTCTGTAAAAATTATTGACCTAAGTCAGGATTACAGAATAAATTATCCCGGAAATAATTTTATCTACGGCTTGCCTGAAATGAACCGAGATATTATTAAAACTTCCAACTATATAGCAAACCCAGGATGTTTTGCCACTGGAATACAATTAACTCTGCTGCCTTTGGCGGAAGCAGGAAAACTTACAGATGATGTACATATATTCGGAATTACTGGCTCAACTGGAGCAGGGCAGAAGCCCTCTAGCAGTACTCATTATAGTTGGAGATGCAATAATGTATCTGTATATAAAGCATTTACACATCAGCATTTAAAAGAAATAACTCAAAGCATGAGGCAATTACAACCTTCCTTTGATAAAAGAATTAATTTTATTCCTGTGAGAGGCAATCATACCAGAGGAATTTTCGTTTCCACATATATTAAATATGAGGAAAGTGAGGAAGAAGCTATTAATTGTTTTAAGAATTTCTATAAAGGACATCCCTTTGTGTTTGTTACTGAAGAGAACCCTGATCTTAAACAAGTAGTAAATACTAATAAGACTCTTTTACATGTAGAAAAACATGACGATAAACTATTAATATTAAGTGTTACAGACAACTTAATAAAGGGAGCATCTGGACAGGCAGTGCAAAATATGAATCTAATATTTGGTCTTGATGAAAAAGTGGGACTAAATTTAAAACCAAACAAATTTTAAAGATGGAACCATTCAAAGTATATTCTTTATTCGATATTACTCCTATAAAAGCCAAAGGTTGTTATCTATGGGATGACAAAGGAACACGTTATCTTGATCTTTACGGAGGACATGCCGTTATTTCAATAGGACATAGTCATCCTCATTATATTGCAAAACTTACAGAGCAGCTCAATAAAATAGGTTTTTATAGTAATTCAGTTAAAAATCCGCTGCAATATGAAATGGCAGAAAAACTAGGAAAACTTTCAGGAATGGAAGATTACCAGTTATTCTTAATAAATTCCGGAGCTGAAGCAAATGAAAATGCAATGAAACTAGCTTCTTTTGTTACAGGCAGAAGTGAAATTCTCAGTTTCAGCAAATGTTTTCACGGACGTACTTCAGGAGCAGTAGCTGTAACGGATATTCCCAAAATAATTGCTCCAATTAACCGTACAGCAAATGCTGTTCTAAGCACTTTCAATGATTTAAAAGCAGCAGAAGAAAAACTTAAAACAAAAAAATTTGCTGCAGTTATTATAGAAGGAATACAAGGCGTAGGTGGAATTCATATTCCTGAGCCTTCGTTTTTGGAAGGACTTGGTAGGCTTTGTAAAAAATATGGTACTTTACTTATCATGGATGAGGTACAATCTGGCTATGGAAGAAGCGGAAAATTCTTTGGGTTTCAACATTCTAAGGTAAAGCCTGATTTAGTTACAACAGCAAAAGGAATGGCTGACGGCTTTCCTATGGGAAGCTTATTAATTCATCCAAATATTGAACCATGGATAGGTATGCTAGGCACTACTTTTGGAGGAAACTATTTAGCATGTGCAGCAGCTATAGCTGTACTAGATGTCATAAAAGATGAAAATCTCGTAGAAAACTCTAGAGTTATGGGGGACTTTTTAATACAGAAACTTAAAGAATTTCCACAAATTAAAGAAGTTAGAGGAAAAGGACTGATGATAGGACTTGAATTTGATAAACCTATGAAAGCTATACGTGAAAAACTTCTTTATAAAGAACATATATTCACCGGAGCTGCAGGACCAAATGTATTGCGTTTATTGCCTCCGTTAGTTCTCAGCAAAGAAC
>Ga0172378_10003792_pt1 | contig 14215 bp, 5 predicted proteins | sample GrowelOW332metaG_FD_119755 | JGI IMG/M metagenome (GOLD analysis project Ga0172378, IMG submission 119755) | Groundwater microbial communities from an aquifer near a municipal landfill in Southern Ontario, Canada - Pumphouse #3_1 metaG | ecosystem: Environmental > Aquatic > Deep subsurface >... | reverse complement strand
TTTTTTCCTTAACTCCAAAACTTTTTATAACTATTTTCTAACACGACTCCCTTGATAAAAGACAAAACATTGATAGACATGAACTTATAGACGAAAATAATTTTAAACGGACTCCATGAAAAAGAGATATGATATCTAAAACATCAATACCAAATATACATCAACTTTTTGTATAAACGAATAAATCCAATTATCTTTGTGAAAATTGCTATAAATAATGATGAAACATCATGTAAGAATAGAACCGATAGGCCTTGAAGAAGAAGTGGAACACCTTACACCTCTTCGGGATGTCGTTGCCAAACATGGTGTGGAGTTCCCCTGTTCAGGAAAAGGCCGCTGTGGAAACTGCAAAGTAAAATTGCTCAAGGGAAATATTGAGATCGATAACAAGCAAAAGACTTTACTTGAACAAAAACATTTGGATAATAAAGATTGGCGAATTGCCTGCTTAAGCACAGTAACCGAAGATATTACCTTATATATAGAACCACGCGGCAAAGAAGTAATTCAAACAGATTACAGTTTCTTCAAATTCCAACCAGAAAAGGGATATGGCATCGCCATTGATTTGGGCTCAACAACTATAGTATCACAACTTATTAACCTCCAGACAAACCAAATAGAAGATACTACCATGACCATTAATTCCCAAACGTTTTATGGAGCAGATATTATATCACGGCTTTCCTACGCCATGAAATCAACAACACATCTCAAACAACTTTCCAATCTGGTTCGCGATGACATTCGTACACAAATCAGGACTTTTGATGATAACAAGCGACAGAAAACGCGGAAAGTTGTTATTGTCGGGAATAGTGTGATGCACAATCTCTTTGGATGCATTAACATAACCAACTTAGCCACTTACCCTTTTCAATCGCCCAATAATGCAGAGTTGGAGTTTTATGCCGATGAGCTCGAGTTTCCTTTACCACCAACTTGCAAAGTGCGTTTTCTACCCAATATGGGGCACTTTGTAGGTAGCGATATTTTGGCCGGGATCCAGGCAATCAAAATGCAAAAACAAGAAAAGTACCAACTCCTCATCGACTTAGGCACAAACGGAGAAATAGCTCTTGGCAATAAATACAATATTCATTATGCATCTACTGCTGCCGGACCGGCCTTTGAAGGTATCAATATTTCTCAGGGAATGCGTGCATCTTCAGGAGCCATTTACAGAATAGACTCTTCCGGATACAAAACCATAAACAACACAAAGGCAAAAGGAATTTGTGGAAGCGGCCTGATTGATAGCATTTACCTTTTATTAAAAGAAAAGAAAATAGATAATACAGGTGCCATTATCGAAAGCAATTGCCATCGACTACCCCTCACTGAAGACATTTATCTAACAGACAAGGACATTCGCGAATTCCAATTGGCAAAGGGAGCCATTTCCGCAGGCATACAAATATTATTGGATGAAGCCAATATCACAATATCTGAAGTTGAACACGTATATCTATCGGGAGGATTAGGCAATTATGTCGACGAAGATAAAGCTATACGAATTGGGTTACTTGACGGGATGAAAAAATCACAAATATTAAAGATGAATAATTCTGCACTCATGGGAGCTAAAGAAAATCTTTTTGAAAACAATAATACCGAGATGAAGATTATTTTAGCCCTGGCAAAGCACTGTTCGCTGGAAACAAATACGAAGTTTCAAGATATCTACTGTGAAAAACTCTTTTTTCCCAATAAGATACCAAACGACAACAACATCTAAAAAAGACTTATTAGTAACACTTTTGTTCCTAACATACCAACAAAATAAATAAATATTTCGTATGATGAAAGCAACGTGCTATATTTGTTTTCCTATTACAGCAATGAATAATGTGGAAAAAGAAACTCAATAACCTTTTAGAAGGCAATAATCTCGCAAAGAGGGCTAATCAGAAAATTGGCCGACTTTCTTTTATTAAAAAAACGAACATGAAAGAATTTCTACTATTACTTTTCATTTGTATTACCCAAATCGCATATGGTCAACCAATTCAAAAAAACATCGTATCATACGTTGATCCATTAATTGGAACTGATAACAGCAAAACGCCTACAGCCAGCTTGTTTGGTAGTGGTGATGCAGAAAAAGGCCAGGTCATCCCCGCCGTTCTTTTCCCTAATGGAATGAATTTTTGGACAGCCCAAACAGAAGATACGGAACAAAAATCCATTGCACCATATTATTACAAAAGCACATCTATACAAGGGTTCCGCAATTCTCACTGGCTCAATGGCGGATGCACTCAAGATTATGGTACGATGACACTTATGCCCCTTTACGGTATCTTGAAATGCCAACCCAAAGAAAGAGCAAGTTCTTTCACACACAGCGAAGAAACTTCTACTCCTTATTATTATTCGGTTTATTTAAAAGATGATCAAATCAAGGCCGAAATGACAGGCACCTCACGCACAGGGATTTTTCGCTTTACTTATACAAAAGCCGGAGATGGTTATTTAGTTGTCAACCCCAATAACGACAAAGGTGAAGGATCTATTGAATACGATGCAAAGAAAAATGAGATTCGGGGTTATAATCCGGTCTATCGAATTTATCAAGGTTGGGGTAAACCGGCAGGATTTAGCGGGTACTTTGTTGTAACCTTAAACAAAAAAATAGAAAATTTTGGTTCTTACCAAGGAGGTAGCCGATATGCCGATCAGGCAATGATTGAAAAAAAGCCAAACATAGGAATCTACTTGCATTTTAAAGTTAAGGCCGGTGAAAAAATCATAGTCAAGGTAAGTTCATCATTCACAGACTTTGATGGAGCAGATAAAAACATGAAAGCAGAAATGAATGATTGGAATTTCGATGCTGCAAAAGAAAATCTTCATAAAACTTGGAAGAACCACTTAGGCTCAATTGAAGTCAAGGGAAAAGATAAAGATACAAAATGTCAATTTTACAGTGCTTTATACAGATCTTCTTTTTTACCACATGTGATAAATGATGTTGATGGAAGATACCCCGCATTTTCTAAAGGAAAACCTATAATGAAAACAAAAGATCATAATTATTATGATGATTTCAGCTTATGGGATACCTATCGTGCCTTGCATCCCCTACTTAACATCATTGAACCCCAAAAATCCGGAGAAATGATACAATCATTACTGAACAAATATGAACAAGGAGGTTGGTTACCTATATTCCCCTGCTGGAATAGTTATACTTCGGAAATGATTGGAGATCACTGCACTTCATTAATAGGAGATGCTTTCGCAAAAGGCATTACTAATTTCAATCAAAAAGAGGCCTATCAAGCCATGCGCCAAAACGCTTTCGAACAACCTTCAACATATGAACAATACAAAGACGGATTAGGTAGACGTGCCTTGAATTCATATCTTAAATATGGATACATTCCTTTGGAAGATTCAGTGAAAGAGGCTTTTCACCAAGGAGAACAGGTATCGCGTACACTCGAATATGCGTATGATGATTATGTCTTATCTTTAATGGCTAAAGCCTGGGGACACAAGAAAGATGCAGAAGCTCTGACTAAACGGGCACAATATTATAAGAATGTAATAAATCCCAAAACAGGATACGTTCAGGGGCGATACAAAAACGGAAAGTTCCTTCATGAAAATAATGCAACAAAATTTTGTTCATTTATTACCGAAGGCACTCCATGCCATTATACTTGGTATGTTCCACAGGATATAAAAGGCCTAATGAAATGCATGGGAGGCAAACAGCCTTTTATTCTCCGGCTCGATTCCATGTTTAGCGAGAAACGTTATTGGCATGGCAATGAACCTTGCCATCAAATCGCATACTTATATAATTATGCGGGTGAACCTTGGAAAACGCAACGTACTGTCCGCCATATCTTAGAAACCGAATATCATAAAGGGCCAAGCGGATTATCGGGCAATGATGACGCAGGACAAATGTCAGCATGGTACATTTTTTCTGCATTGGGTTTCTATCCTGTTTGCCCCGGTACTCCTTATTATATTATCGGTACTCCGATTTTCAAAAAAACCACCATAAGACTCAACACTGGTAAGTCCTTTACAATCATAGCCAATCATGTTTCGAAAAACAATATCTACATTCAAAGCGTAAAATTAAACGGAAAAAAATACTTAAAGAATTATATCTCACACAAAGATATCACAACCGGAGGCGTTTTGCAATTTGAGATGGGAAATATTCCGAATAAACTATGGGGGAGTTCTTCTGAATCCTGCCCTCCATCACTTAACGATTCAGAAAGCTATTGACGACTATTCAAAATTAAAATATCATGAATGATAAAAAACTTAATATTATTATAGTTTTTCTACTTATATTTATTTCTCCCAATATGTGGGGGCAACATACATGGAATATTTTGGATGTTGGTGGAATTAATGACGGAAAGACCATAAATACTGACACCATTCAATCGGCCATCAACCATCTGAGTAATTCCGGTGGGGGAAAATTGGTTTTTACCAAGGGCAAATATCTTACAGGATGCTTGCAGTTGAAATCAAATGTGAAATTATATCTCGAAAAAGGTGCCGTTCTTTTAGGAAGTACAAATCCTTTTGATTATTCTGTATTAAACATTCCTGACAAGAATGTTGTCTTAATGCATAATGATTATAGTAGTTTGGCTTTAATTCAAGCATATAAAGTCCACAATATCAGTATCTGTGGTGAGGGCTGTATTGATGGCCAGGGATTAGAACTGGTTTTGAATATTGATAGTTTGCATCATGCCGGTGTGCTCGTTGATCCTAATTATAATACAAGAAGAAAGCGTCCCAGTGAAAATGTACGTCCTAAAATGTTTTTCTTTTCAGGTTGTAATGATGTTGAAGTCAAAGGAACTCATTTAAAGAACAGCGCTTCTTGGGGACTCACCTTTGATTCTTGTTCGAACCTTCAATTAAACGGCCTATCAATTTTGAATCGTGCATTTTGGAATAACGATGGCATTGATGTTATAGATTGTAAGAATGTAAATATAACGAATTGCTCGGTGAATTCTGCCGATGATGGAATTTGCTTAAAATCTTACCACCCAGAATCTTTTAATGATTCGATAAATATATCTAATTGTAATATCATTAGCAGTGCCAGTGCAATAAAATTCGGTACGGCTTCAAGTGGCGGCTTTAAAAATATAACTATCAATCATATCAAAGTTTATGATACTTTTCGTTCGGCTATTGCTATTGAGTCAGTTGACGGAGGTATAATTGAGAATATTAGAATTTCTAATCTTATTGCAAAAAACACAGGAAATCCCATTTTCATTCGTTTAGGACATCGAAGTGGAAGTTCTGTTGGATTAATTAGAAATATTTATATCTCTAATATAAAAATAGAAGTGCCATTTGGTCGCCCAGATATAAATTATAATATACGTGGTCCCGAAGTTAGTTTCTTCCATAATTCTTTTCCTTCTGTTATTTCCGGATTTTCAGGTCATAATATAGAAAATATACATTTAAAAAATATTGAGATTACTTATCCGGGCCGTGCTTCAAAAGGGATGGCTTATGTACCTTTGTACAGATTAAATCAGGTTCCTGAATTTATAAGAGATTATCCGGAATTCAGTATGTTTGGAGAATTGCCTGCTTGGGGATTTTATATCCGCCATGTGAAAGGTATTACCTTTAATAATATAAAGTTAAAGTTAAAGAATGATGATTTTCGTCCAGCTCTTGTGCTTGATGATGTCACTGGTCATACTATCAATAATCTATTATTACCAAAAGAAAAAAATAAGAAACAAGTTGTATTGAAAGATGTAACTAATCTTTCAACGAATAATATCGATAGCAATTCGATTATGTATGTTAAATGAAAATGAACATTTATACAACTTATTAATAATTAAAAAAACTTGTATCGTATAAAAACATGCACTACAAGTTTAGCTAACACAAAAGTATAAGCCATGAAGAAGTATATGATTTTCTGGCATCGCTCGTTTATGCGGTTGTTTTTGTTATGATTTGTTGGCTCGTCAGCTATCCGCTTTTTAAAAGAAAAATTTAGATAAAAACATAAAAGAACTTATATTCTTCTATAATTTTAAAAAATATTCAATTTCTCTTTTTTATTATAAATTTAATTATCTTTCTCTCAAAACACTACGATTAGCAATTTTTTATATTTTACTTTGCAACATCGTACCATTAAAATCTATTTTAAAATGAAAAAATTGAATCTTATCTTATTGATTTGCCTGATTTTACCTTTATCAATTTCTGCCGGTAATAAAGACGTAGTCGTAAAACCCAACTCGGATGCTATCCGCTTCGTTGGACGTACGCAAACACTTTCCGACGGTTCGGTTCGTTATGATTGGATAGGTACGTACTGGCAAACAAAATTTTCGGGCGGCTCAGTCAGCATACGTATCTCCGAATCAGGCAAGAGTTATCACAACTTGTTCATTGACGGTAAATGGGTACGCAAAATCGAATTAACCGGAAAAGATTCTTTAATCGTTCTGGCCTCAGGGTTAAGCCATGAATTTCATCAATTGAAATTACAGAAATGCACCGAAGGGGAATATGGTTGTACTACAATTCACCAACTATTATTAGCACCGGGTGGAAAGTTAAAGCCTGTTTCAAAGAAATCGCGTAAGATAGAAATTTATGGTGATTCATATACTTGCGGATATGGTTCCGAGGGAAACGACCCTTCTGCACACTTCAAACTTGAAACCGAAAATTGCAACAAGGCCTACGGTTGTATTTTAGCCCGATACTTTGATGCGGACTATACATTGGTAGCCCATTCGGGACGAGGCATGGTAAGAAATTATGGAGATTCAGTTCAACTGTCAAAAAACACGCTATTGACCCGTATGACACATCTTTATGATGATTTCGATCCGTCAATTATCTGCAAATTAGGTTCTGATAAACCGGATTTAATATTAATCAATCTTGGTACAAACGATTTCTCTACTAAGCCGGTACCTACTGATGACGAATTTATCGACGGATACATCAAAATGATTCATCAACTTCGTACAGAATACAATAATGTACCGATTCTTTGTGTCATTCCGCACTCCGGCGGATTAACGGTCCACTGTCTCATTAAGCTAAAGACTATAATGAAAGCTGATAAATATCTTTTCGTAAATAATCCGATGGAAGATATCGTAGGCCGAAAATCTGATATGGGCGCAGATTCACACCCCAATTATTCCGGTCAAAAAAAAATAGCTATGACATTAATTCCACGTATCTCAACTATCATGAACTGGCCTTTAGAAAATAAAGTTGTAAAATAGCTAATTCCTCCAAACTGACTTGTCCTGCCATAGGTAGTTATTTGTCAATTTACTTTGTATATCAAAGTAAACTCATTCTAGGATTAAGAGGTTAATAAATAAATTAGACAACCAATATAAGGATTATAAATTAATTTAGTCAACCGTAAAGAGGATAAGACACGATGCATTTACCCAACGTTTGCGATACAAAATTTATTTTCGCCTGATGCAAAAATTTCAAGTAATTATCTTCTGTATTAAGACTATATCATTCATACAAAGGCTGGTCTATCTTTTAAATCTGCAGTAAAATCAGCGGGCTTCACGCCGAATTGTTTTAAAAAGCACTTAGAGAAATAAGAAGGATTATTGAACCCCACCATATAGCTGATTTCGTTGACCCTATATTTTTTCTCAGCCAAAAGTGTGGCAGCCTTTTTCAGCCGAACAAGTTGTATCAATTCATTCGGAGTTATATTTGCCAAGTTTTTTATCTTGGCAAATAATCCGGAACGACTGATACACAGACGTTTGGCAAGAAAATCAACAGATAAATCTGAATTGGAAAAATTCTCTTCGATAATCTTATTCATGCGAATAAGGAATTCTTCATCAGCCGTATTTCCTGCAATACTATTCAAAGGGAAAAACGGCATCATTGAAAATTTCTCTCTTAGTTGTTTGCGCAAATCCATTAAGTTCTTTATACAAGCATTAAGATACTGTACAGAAAAAGGCTTTTCGATATAAACATCTGCCCCACAATCCATCCCCTCAATACGCGAATGCATATCTGTTTTTGCCGTAAGCAATATAAAAGGTATATGACTGGTCAGTTGATTGGATCGAATGGCTTTACAAAGTTCGATCCCATCCATGCGAGGCATCATCCAATCACATACAATCAAAATCACATCATTACTTTTTAATATATCCAATGCTTCTATGCCATCTTTTGCAACTAGCACCTTATATTGCTCTGAAAAACTACCGGAAAGAAAATCAAGCATCTCTTCATTATCATCAACAACCAATATCATAGGCTTATCACCCGAAGAAGGCAATGAATGATTCTCGGGCAAAACATCAATATAAACGCCGGAAGCATCAATCACCGTCTTTTCCTTCAAACAACCAGACTGTTTTATCGGTAAAAGAACTTGAAAAACAGCTCCTTTGCCCTCTTCCGATTCAACTTCAATATACCCTCTGTGTGCTTCCACAAAAGCTTTTACAATAGCAAGCCCTATTCCGGTACCGGGTTTGTCATTCTGCCCCTGATAAAAAGAATCGAAAATCTTATGCTGATTTTCCTTTTTAATACCTCTACCATTATCTGCAACAGAAATCATAAATTCACCACGTTCCTGAAAAACAAAACAAGAAAGCTTTACTTCATCCTTTGTAAATTTGCAAGCATTGGTCAACAGATTACTCACAACCTTCGTGATAGCCTCAGCGTCAACATCAGCTGTGAAATGTTCATCGGGATATTCAACTTTCAATTCTGCACCATGCAATTTCACAAACGGATCGAATCGCTCACTAATGGTTCTCATTAACTGACTGATATTTAATGTAGCACAATTGATCTGTACGGGTCCCTGTTCAATTTTCCTGAAATCAAGCAATTGGTTGACAAGAGAAAGTAATCTACGACTATTCCTTTCGATAATATTTAAATCATCAAGCATACCTTGAGGCAACTCCGAGGTTTTAGATAATATTTTCTCCAACGGACCGATGATCAGCGAAACCGGAGTACGTATCTCATGTGCTATCATCGTGAAAAATCCAATCTTAGCTTTTTGTACTTCCTTTTCCTTATCTAAATTCATTTGCCTAATGACCTCGGCATTTTTCTTCTCCGACCGCCACAACAAATAACGAATAAAAAAGCCAATAACCGAAAGCAACAAAATGAAATAAAAGATCTTAAAACCAGCGGTTAGATAAAAAGGAGGATGAACAACAATTTTTATGGATGCATCCTTCTCATTCCATATACCATCATTGTTTGTCCCCTTTACCTTAAAGACATATGTACCGGCCGGCAGATTAGTATAAGTAGCCTTGTTTTGTGAGCCGACATAATTCCAATCTTTATCAAAACCTACCATTTTATAAGCATATTGATTCTTCTGCGGAATACAATAACTCAAAGACGAAAAAATAAGACTAATAACATTATCCTTATAGGACAAATCCAATTGGTTTGTTTCTTGCAGAGCTTTAGGCAAAAGCTTACTACCTACATTCACTTTTTTATTAAATATTTCCAATCCGGTGATGTATACGGGGGGTGCTATATGATTTAAACGAATACGATAAGAATAGAAAGAATTAAATCCATTCACAGAACCTATATAAATCTTACCATCAGAAGTTTTAATACCCGAATTTGGCAGAAACTGACCATTCTGCAACCCATCACGTTTTGTATAAACTTTACAACCCTCACCCGGCGTATATTTCACCAAACCATTTGTAGTAGTAATCCAAAACACGTGCTGATCTTCGAGAACACAACAGATGTTATTACTGGGGATGTCTAGTCGGATACGTTCAAAATTATCTTTCTTAAGATTATATTTACATAGACCATCCATTGTGCCAACCCAAATATCACCTCGGGCATCAACCAATATATTATTCACGGTATTGTTAGGCAAAGAATTTATATCTTTACTATAAATATAATGTTTCCAGCTTTTATTTTTCACATCATATTTATAAATGCCATCACCTTGTGTAGAAAACCAGATATTACCACTCTTATCTTGATCAATATCTATAACCATAATACCTGTTCTTTTAATATGCAAAAAATTATCTTTTGCTCTGTCATAAAGATCTATCCCTGCCATTGTACCTATCCATATTCTGTTTTCACGATCCTTAAAAATGGCATATACACTTGCATCACCAATTGAACTCGAATTATCAGTTAAATGAGAATATACTTTAAAAAATCCCGTATTCGTATCCAACACATTCAGCCCACCGGTATAAGTACCCACCCATAATTTATCATTATCGAGACAGAGCGCATGAACATTATAAAAAGACAAACTGTTTTTATTGTTAGCCGGCATGTAGTTTCTAAAAAGTCCCGACTTAGGGGAATAAAGATTCAGCCCTCCGTCATCGGATGCAATCCAAATATTGCCATCCTTACCTTCACAAAAGCGATTGATAACTTTACCATTGACGGAATTCTCAAATTGAGAATGAGAAAAACATTCAAACTGATTTACATCAGGCGAAACATAATTAACACCCCCATAATAAGTTCCAATCCAAATACCACCTTCGGTATCTTTTATAATAGGATAAATAAAACGATCAGACAGTGACAATGCATTTGTCTCATTACAAGTATAAAAATGATAATCACCGGAGTCCGTATTAAACAGTATCAATCCGTCATCGGTACCTAGCAACAATTGGTTGGAACTATATTTCATAATAGAATGAATGTGCTTTACTACTTTTTCATCTTTTGGAAGAAGATAAGATGTAGTCTCACCTGTAAATCGATCTACTTTTTGCAAACCACCATCCCAAGTACCCAACCACAGAAAATGAGATGAATCTTCGCCTATGGATAATGATTGAGAATCTCGTACTCCATTTGTATAATAGAGTTTAAAGGGCTCAAAGGTATTATTAACTCTATTTAATTTATAAAGAGGAAAACGATGATTACTTACCGTAACCCAAACTCTATTCCCACTATCTACAAATATAAAAGAAACGTATCCTAAATGTTCAGAAAAACGATATTGAATCAATTCATGGCTTTTCATATTATAATTAAATACTCCCTGATTGACAGTGGAAATCCACAAATTACCTTCTTTGTCTGAAGTTAAAGAACTAACATTCGTATTTATATTGATTCCCTTATCCGTCTTTATATCAAAAGATCTGAATGTCGCCGTACGATAATCAAAGATTGTTATACCATGGTCTGTACCTAACCATAAATCTTCGTTGTTGTCTTGATAAATTGCACCAATATCATAATGCAACAATCCGTTTTTATCTCTGTTTTGCTTATAGACTTTCATACTTACACCATCATAACATGCCAAACCCTCATCTGTACCAAACCAGAGAAAGCCCTTCTTATCCTGGAGTATAGCCCGCACACAATTCGAAGGCAAACCATTTTCTACCGTGATATGATGAAACCGAAATGTATTTTCGGTGGCAAACAAAAAATTAGAAATCAACAATGTAAGCAGAAACATATATAATCTGTTCATAGCATTTAATAGGCATTAATATATTAAGTGCAATTTTACAAAATATTTAATAAAACAACCCTAATTATAGTCCAAAAAGATAAAAGAATAATCTTCATATAACAAACAACTTATTGATTAACAATACATTATCGTAAATTAACATAATGTAAGATATAATATGATTTTTGCATCCTATTAGACTATTGTTCAAATCTGATATAAAAAATTTATTTTACTTTGCTTTACAAACTTTATAAAACAATAAGAATTAAATTATTAGCATGATTACCATGAAAAAGAAGTCACATACTATTTTAGAGAATATTGCTCTATTAATTATAGGGAATTTATCCTTATTTTATCTGTCGGCTTGCAACACACCATCAATAAAGCCTATTGCACCCATACAAGAAGTGCCATTCACAAAAGTACACTTTACCGATCAATTCTGGGCTCCGCGAATCGAAACGAATCGTACCATATCCATACCTTCTGCATTTAAAGAATGCGAGAAGAATGGACGGTTTGATAATTTTGCCATTGCAGCAGGAATGAAAAAAGGGAAACAACGGGGTGATTTTCTCTTCGATGATACAGATCCTTATAAAATAATAGAGGGAGCTTCTTATTCTCTTGCTGTAAAATATGACAAGAAATTAGATGCTTATTTGGATAGTGTAATTCATATTATCGCCGCAGCTCAAGAACCTGACGGTTATCTAACTACTTGCGTAACAAATAAATGTTACCGTTTATCCGGCTGGTGGGGAACACACAAATGGGAAAAGCTGAATAGTCACGAACTTTATAACTGCGGACATTTATATGAGGCTGCTGTAGCTCATTATAAAGCTACGGGAAAACGCACGTTACTTGATGTAGCTATAAAAAACGCCAATTTGGTATGCAAAGTTTTCGGTCCCGATAAAAACCAAAAACACGTTCCATCCGGACACCCAATTGTTGAAATGGCTCTTTGTAAACTCTATAAAGTAACCGGTGAAAAGAAATATCTCAATATGGCCAAATATTTTATTGAAGAAACCGGTCGCGGAACAGATGGTCACAAGCTTAGCGAATACAGCCAAGACTACATGCCTATATTAAAACAAACAGAAATCAAAGGTCATGCCGTTCGTGCGGGATATCTTTATTCCGGAGTAGCTGATATAGCTTCTCTAACCAATGATTCCGCTTACTTCAATGCTTTGAAAAGGATATGGAGCAACATGGCCGGTAAAAAATTATATATTACCGGTGGAATGGGCTCAAGGGCTCAAGGCGAAGGATTCGGACCGAATTATGAATTAAACAACCATACGGCATATTGCGAAACGTGCGCCGCAATCGCCAACGTTTTTTGGAATCAACGAATGTTTCTAGCTACAGGTGATGCTAAGTATTTTGACATTGTAGAACGAGCTATGTATAATGGTGTGATTTCGGGAGTTTCTCTGAGCGGAAATAAATTCTTTTACGACAATCCTTTAGAATCTACGGGAGAACATGAACGCCAGAAATGGTTCGGATGTGCCTGTTGCCCGGGCAATATCACCCGTTTCATGCCCTCCATACCTAATTATGTATATGCCACACAGGACAATAACGTTTTTGTGAATATCTACGTGCAAAGTCAGAGTGAAATTAAGACTTCTACAAATACCGTTGAAATTAAACAAATCACAGATTATCCGTGGAAAGGGAAAATAGAACTTACCATCAATCCACAAGTGAGTTCTAAATTTGCCATTAAATTACGCATCCCGGGATGGGCAAAAACATCTCCTGTACCTTCCGACCTTTATTCTTTTATCAACAAACCGAAACCCATCAAATTATCTGTAAATGGAAAAGCAATAGAAGATAAAGAAGATAAAGGTTATATAACCATTAACCGGAATTGGGTAAAAGGTGATAAGATCGAATTAAACCTGCCACTGTCGGTACGCTTCATTAAAGCCAATCCAAATGTTGAAGACGATAAAGGCAAACTATCCATTCAGCGCGGTCCTATCGTATACTGTTTGGAGGGTTGTGACCAAAAAGACAAGCATGCTTTAAACAAATACATCAAAGCTAATACTCCTTTGAAAGCTACATTTAATAAAAGCTTATTAAATGGTGTAGTGACATTAAAAGGCACTTGTAAAGAAGTAGAACAAAATGGAAAAGAAAGAGATGTTCCTTTTACGGCTATTCCTTATTCAACATGGGAAAACCGCGGAGCGGATGAGATGACAGTATGGATTCCGGATGCCGCTTCTTACACACATCCTACCCCCAAACCAACCATCGCATCACAGGCACAAGCTTTTTCTATCGCCAATCCGATACAAAAAGATGCTGTCAACAGATCTTCCGTAGAAATTCCGGCATGGGGAGTTAATGATCAATGGGAACCAAAGAGCTCTTCCGATACTTCCAAACCTTACTTTTATTGGTGGCAGAAAGAAGGATCAGCGGAATCATTATCCTACAAATTCAAAAAAACAGAAACAGTATCAAACGTTGATATCTATTGGCTGGATTTTGATCAGTATGATGGAAATTTCAGAGTACCCAAAAGCTGGAAACTATATTATAAAGAAAACAATATTTGGAAAGAGGTTAAAGCCAAAAGTCCTTACACCACTAAAAAGGATTGCTATAATCAACTTCTTTTTCAACCCGTCAAAACAACAGGATTAAAAATAA
>Ga0172378_10003790_pt1 | contig 14217 bp, 10 predicted proteins | sample GrowelOW332metaG_FD_119755 | JGI IMG/M metagenome (GOLD analysis project Ga0172378, IMG submission 119755) | Groundwater microbial communities from an aquifer near a municipal landfill in Southern Ontario, Canada - Pumphouse #3_1 metaG | ecosystem: Environmental > Aquatic > Deep subsurface >... | reverse complement strand
TGAGATTAAGCTACATTGATGACCCGAACAACTACCGCTGTCCATATATGCCTCCTTAAATTCAAAAATGGTAACGTTTAACAAACTGTCTGAATTGTATCATAAAACATCATTTTAGTTCAAGAAAAACGCGTTTTATAAAAAAAATTAAATAAAAAATGAAATTTGTTGTCTTTTTTGAAATTTAAAAGTGAATACATATATGTGCTTTTTTAGTCAAAATCAATTTGGAGGAAAAATGAATAAGAAAAGTAAAATCTATGTGATTGCTCTTGTGATTGCTGCTCTTTCTCTTTGCTGTATAAAAGCGGCGTTTACTGAGCCAAAAAATACAAATGATTCTGAAAAAAAATTGTTGGACGGCTTTGAATTCATAGATCGTGATATTGATGAAATTTTATATACTATAAGTCTTTTTAAAGGCATATCAATTTCTGCTGACGATACAGTTTTTGGTAAAGCAAGCTTTCGTTTTGCGGGAAAAGATTTTGACAGCGCCTTTGACAGTTTTCTAAAAGCGGAACGTCTTTATGTAGAAAAAAAAGAAAATTCCTGGGCTGTTAGCAAAGTTCATTTTTTAAAAAAAGAAAATGAAAAATATACACTTGATGCAGTTGATATAAAGCCGTGCTTGCTTGTTGAAAAAATAAGTGAATTTTTTAGCAAGGAAATTACTTTTGACATGATGCCTGAATATCAGATTTCACTTCACACAGAAGGCTCCTCTGCTGAAGATTTTGCAGGTTCTGTTACAAGGCAGCTGGGTAAAGATTATTCTGTTGAAATAAAAGATGAAAAAATAAGAATTTCGCATGCTGTTCAAGAATATCAAAGAGGCAGCACTCAATACGGGCTTATCTCTCTTAACAAAGACAATTCTACAAAAAATTATAAAGTTGATGTCCGTGAAAGTTCTATTTCTGCTGTGTTGGAAAAACTCTTTGCTTGTGATGAAAAGGAATTTATTTTAACATGCGACGGTTCTGCTCAGATTAAGCGTGCTCTGTTTTCAAACAAAACTTTTTTACAAACATTGTCGCTTCTTTGTGAACAGGCGGGCCTTTGCGCTGTGGAAGATAAAAATATTTTCTACATTGTGCCAAACGAAACTGGGAAAAATTCACTTCTTGCTCTTGGAAAAAAATGGAGAAAGGTGACGCTCTCTTATAAAAAAGCATCGTCTGCTGTTAATTTGGTAACGTCAAGATTTGGTGGAATAGAAACTATTTTGCTTCCTGATGAAAAAGAATTCCTATGCCTTTCTTCCGAAGAAGTGTTTTCTGAAATAAGTCATTTTATTTCTGCGTTTGACGAAGAAAAAAAATCTTTTCATGTAACCCTGCAGTTTATTCATACTTCAGATTTGCTTTCTCATCTTCCTCCTAATGTTGAGTCTTCCCAGATTGTGCAAACTTCTTCTGACAACATGTTTTTTTTTAATGGCAGCCAAAAACAATATGAATTATTTTGCAGCGAGCTTAGTTTAATTGACAAGCCTGTTAAGAGAATTAGATATGACTTGTTGATTATGCAGTATCAGCATACAAATGAGTCTGACTGGAAACCGTCTGTTTCTGTAAAGAAAAGCTCTTTTGGCGATATGAATAAAATTACAGCTTCTCTTGGTTCAGTTTTAAATTTTAATCTTGATGTTGTTACAACTTTTGGTTTGACTTTTGCTGCTTCTCTTCAAAATGAAATTAACGAAAATAAAGCGCAGGTTTTTGTAGATACAACTTTGCATGGAGTAAGCGGTGGAACAATCAATTTTAAAAATACAAATACTTACCGCTACAGGGATAACAATATTGACCCTGACACTGGAAGGCCAATATACACGGGCATTACAAGGGAAATAGCTTCTGGCTTAAAACTAGATGTTACAGGCTGGGTAAGCGGGGATGGCATGATAACAAGCAAAGTAAATGCGGCAGTTTCTAGGCAAGGTGTTGATTTATCTTCTTCCACTGGGAACCCGCCTCCTACAAGTGAAAAAGTTATTACAACAGAAGTCCGTGGAAAAAGCGGTGAGCCTATTGTACTAAGCGGACTTGTGCAAAATGAAAATTCTTTTGTTGAAAATAGAGTACCTTTTATTTCTAAAATTCCACTTATTGGAAAACTATTTAGTTCAGAAAATAAGACTTCAGAAAAAACAGAACTTGTAATTTATTTAGTTCCTCATTGGGAGAAAGATGAAAATATATCTGAAAAAAATAAAATATTGCAATCTAAAGATGCTGTTAAAAATGAAAATACAATTTTGATAAATAGATTGTTGGAAAAATATTTCTTTAATAAAGATAAAAATAATCAAGGAGAAAAAGATGAGTAAAAATAATGTGAAATTTATTTTATCACCTGTCTACTGCATTCATAATGGTGCTGTAGTTTTAGAACAAGAAAATGACAGTGTTAGAATTGGACTAGTGGATTCAAAAAACGAGTTGCTGAAATCAAGGTTGGCACATGCTGTTAAAAATAAGCTGCGAGTTTTTAATAGTTCAGATTCTTTTGGTTGCGCAAAAACAAAAACTTCTGCTGAATTTGTAACTATAACTCAAGAAGAATTTACTCAAAAGATTTCAGAACTTTATTCTTTGAATAACAAATCTAATGCTTTAATAGAAACAGAAAGTGAGAATAAGGAAGTTTCTACTCTTGAAAATGAAAATGTTACAGCTGCGTTGCTAAACAGCATTATCTCAAGAGCAAGAAAAAACAATGCAACTGACATTCATATAGAGGGAAATTCTATTCGTTTTAGAATTCAAGGAGTTCTAAAAAAAGAACTTAACCTCGATGAAAAAAATGCAATGGCTGTTATTAGAAGAATAAAGCTTCTTGCAAAAATGAACGTTCTAGAAAGCAGGCATGGTCAGGACGGTCAGTTTGTTTACACTGATGAAAAAAATAATAATGTTTTTATTAGAGTGTCCAGTGTACCTGCTGTAAGCTGCTTAAAAGATGATAATTCTGAATCTGTGGTGTTGCGTCTTCTAGACACTGCAAGAATTCCGTTAAGGCTGGAAAATCTTGGCTTTAATGAAAGTCAAGTTGAAGTTTTGAACAATTTATGCAATTTAGAAAATGGTCTTATTTTAATTTGCGGACCAACAGGCTCTGGTAAATCTACAACAGCTGCCTCTTTACTTGAAAGAATTCAGAAAAATAAAAATGAAAGTAAAAAAATTGTAAGTCTTGAAGATCCACCGGAATATATTTTGCAAGGCGTAACTCAAATACAAATAAAGTCAAATGACAATATGGATTTTGCAGAAGCTTTAAGAAGAACATTTAGGCAAGATCCTGATGTGATTTTTATTGGAGAAATACGAGACAGTTTGACTTCAAAAATTGCAGTACAGGCGGCTCTTACAGGTCATCTTGTTTTTGCAACAATACATGTTGGAACAATAAGCCAGGCAGTTCTTAGGCTTTATGATTTAGGAGAAGATCCTGCATTAGTTAATGAAGTTCTAAGAGCAATTGTTGTGCAACATTTTCTTAATGGAAAAATGGAAGGCAGAATAAGAGTTCTAAAAGAAAAATACGGTGCAGAGGAGAAAAATAAATGAGCCGTAATGATATTCTTGTTTTTACAAAACTAATTTCACAATATTTAGATGCAAATATTCCATTGAAGGAATCTTTGAAGAAAATATCAGAAATTAGAAATATACAAAAAAATGTTTCGCTGGCTGCTTTTGAGATAGAGCTGCAGATGGAAAAAGGAACTATTTTTTCTTTGGCATTAAAAGAATGTTGTCTTATTCATTTTCCTAAAGTTTACATTGCTTTTATATCGTCTTCAGAAAAAGTTGGAAATCTAAGGCAAACTTTTTTGTTTTTGCTAGAAAGAGAAAACAATATTTATAAAAGAAAATCAGATTTAATTTCAATATGTGTTTACCCAATTGTAGTTGTGCTTATGGCATTTGTGGGAAGTATTTTGCTTATTAAATTTGGAGCAAATCTTGTTCCAAATATTACAGGCACATTTGATGAGTTGGCCTTTAAAAATAAAGCGATTTTGGGTTGTGTAAAGGCAAATATTTTTTTATTTTCTTTTTTTGCAATTGGCTTATATGTATTAAAGAAAACATTTGGTTCAAATTTCGAACTTGATTTATTCAGAGCGTTATTTTTTTTAATTTCTGGCGGAATAGATTTGCATTATGCGCTTGTTACTTCAATGTCTGTTGTTGAAAACACAAACTCTTGTGAAAAAAAACTTGTTAATGCAATTAGTTCTTTGGAAAACGGACAAAGTATTTCTAAAGCTTTTGAATATTTTGGAAAATATTATTCAACTTATTTTTGCATAGCAGAAGATTGCAATGATCTTACAAAAACTATGAAAAATATTGTACAAGCTGGCGAGGAAAAAGAAAAACGAATTTCTAAAAGAATTATGGAATATGTTGAGCCCTGCGTTATGTCTTGTGTTGCAGTTTATATAATTATTCTTTTAAAAAATATTGTTATGCCAGTTATGTTTAATTATGGATTTTAATAAAAGAAGGAGGTTTTATGAAAAAAGAAAAAAATATTAAGCCAAAAAAAAGGAGGTTTAAAAATGAAAAAGAAGCTAACGGTTTTACGTTTGTTGAAACATTGGCGGTTCTTGCAGTTGGAGCCGTTCTTGCGGCGGGAGCAGGAATCTCAGGAGTTAAAATTGTTGAACAAGCAAGAAATACTTCTGCAAAGGAATCTATCAGTCAGTTCAAAGCAGCGTTGCAGTCGTATTACATTGATTGCGGACAGTTCCCAACGACTCAGCAAGGGCTTGAGGCGCTATGGACAAAACCTGTTCTTGTACCCGTGCCAGAAAATTGGAACGGCCCGTATTTAGATGAAGAAGTTAAAAGTGATCCATGGGGTTCAGAATTTATTTACATGGAAGGAAGAAATGCGTTGCTTCCAATAGATGCGCCTTTAAATATGCCTTTTATTATTTTAAGTTATGGAGCAAATAAAACAGAAGGAGGAGAAGGGAATGATAAAGACATTGTTTCATGGAAATAAGAAAATAAAGAAAAATGAAGGGTATACATTCCTAATAGCATTATATTTTCTATTCGCGCTATCTCTCATTTCTTTGGGTGTATTTGAATTAGTAAAAAATAAATATTCATTGGCAACAAAAAAAAGTTCTGATTTTTACGAATCAATTACTGAAGAAAATGAAAAAATATTTACAGAGGAAAATAATTGAAATTCATTGATGTTATTTTAACAATGGTCATTTTTACAATGTTCATAGGAATGTTTACAAAAGTAGTTGTTCCTTGCTCAAAAATATATGGCAAAACAAAAGAAATAGAATTTAATTACGAAAGAGACAAATTTATTTACATGGGTATAAAAAATATTTGTGAAGAAAAAAATAAGAATCTTATAAAGGATAAACTAATATCATTTCAAAAAATGTGTATAAACATGTGGCCTATTGATTATATAAAAGTTACTAATGAAAAAAATATGTATAAAGCTGAATGGAAGGCGAATTCAAAAGAGATGTTAGTTTTAATAAAAAGCAATAATTAAGGGCATATTTAAAACTCACATTTAGTGATTTTTTAGAGAATGTCTGCGGGTTCTATGTCGTTATAAAAGCGCTACTCTGAACATCACATTTTCAAAGTTGCATCTAAAAGCTGAAGTTTATAGATGCACTTTTAATTAAAAGGAGGAAATTAAATGAAAGAAAAAATAATAAGAAAAGTAAATTGTGAAGACTATGAAATTTATAAAATGAAAATTCCTTTTTTGCTAAACAGAAATAAAAGAAATTCTTACATAAATCAAGAGCTTGAAAAAGAGCATCCTTGCTTTTCAAATAGTTGCTGCTACGATGTTAAATACAAACTTGAAAAAAGTGGGTTTGTTGCAAAAGTTGCAGTAATGGATAAAGTGCGTCTTGCGCAATATAAATTGCAAATGAAGAATAAGAAACTGTTTTTGGAAAACGAAAATAAAGAAAAATACTTCAATGATAAAAAACAAGAATATTTTCTAAGAATATCGAGTGTATGTTTTGCTTTTGTTATAATTTCAGCTTTTGTAGGAATTATTAAGAATATACAAATAGAAACTAATGGAAAAAAAGAAAAAAAAATTATTGCAGAAAATATAATATATCAACCAAAGGTGATAATTGAAGATATATGCAGTGACATATTTCAAATAATTAAGGAAAAAAAAGGACAAATTGCGAGTTTTTCATATAAAACAGGAGTTAAAAATATGAAAAATAATTCAAGTTACACCTCTTTGAACATAAGAATATCAAACTGCTTTCCAGAAGATATTATAAATATAAAATACAAGGAACTTGCATTAAATCATATCTTGAATGTATCAGCAGTTGAGTATTTAAATGATATTCCTTTTTTTACAATTGATTGCATCAGTGAAAATAAGAACTATATAAATGAAAATGAAATAATAAATAATGAAATTATCCCAACCGTAAGAAATGCTGTAATGGTTTCAAATGGAAAAATTTCTTATGAAAATAATTTGGAAAATGAAATTAGTTTTATGATTAAAAAAGATAGTTTACATAATTTGCTTGAAAGAATATTTAATGAAAATAAAAGTAAATATTATTATGTTAAGGAAATCGATGCTTCCGTTAAAAATGAGGAATTGTTTATTACAGCAAAATTTATCAACAATAAATTAGATAAAAAGAATATTGCAAAAGTAATTTCAGATTATGAGGATTTGTTTTTCCCTGTACAAGAAAAAAATAAAATTGACTTCACTCAGACTCAACATAATGAAGAAAATAATGAATGTTATAAAGAAATAGTAGGAAGAATAAGCACTTCAAACGGCCAAAAAATAATCTTCTATAAAGATCTAAATGGGAAAATAAAGGAAGTTAGAAAATGAAATCAAAAATACAGATTGTTTTTGCAGGAATAATAATCGCAATTATGGCATCTTGCGCCACTAGTAAAGGATTTAGAGGTAAAGCAGATTTGCATGGAATGGTATGCAATATAGAAAATTTACCTATGGAAGGTTATTCAATAAGTATTGGTGGAAAAAAATGCGCTATGACAAATTCAAACGGTTTGTTCATTATACCAAATATTGGTTCGGGAAAAATAATAATAAAAGGTGAAAAAGAAGGTTGGGAAACTTTTGAAATAAATGAAAACTTTGTAGATAAAAATGAATTGTTCTGTATACAAGTCAGAAGCTTTGATCAAATTTTGGAACAAGTTGAAAATGAAATAGATAATAAAAATTATTTTGAAGCAAAAAAAATATTGGAGCTGCAAGAAAAAGAAAATAGGAATAACAAGAAAATTGTAATTTATAAGGCTGTTATTGCATACAAAATGAATGAATTAGATGAATCAATTTATTGTATAAAAAAAATTAAAAATAATTGTGAAAGCAAAGAAAAAATAGAAAAGACATTAGAAATACTTAAAAAGAAAAAGAAGGAGATGAAAGATGAAGCAAAGAAATGAATTTATTTGCCTAGTAATATTTGAAATGATTATTACAAGTTGCTGTTCAATAAATCAATTAACACCACCTTATTTTATTACAGAAAAAAGTATAAATGTTGGTGAGTATGAAAATGTTTATTCTTTTGTTGGTGCTTCTATTTTAATTTATAACAATAGTAAAAAAAATATAGAAAAGATGACAATTACTTTTAATTTATATGATGAAGATGAGAACTATGTTGGTTATGGAACAAATGTCATTTGCACCGACTTCACAGGATCAATAGAACCTAAAGCTTCTAAAAAAATAATTATTAATTTAGATGATGTCCTAGGGACAAATGTGAATGAAGGCGTTCAGATGGATTTTGTTTATATTAAGCAAATAACTTATTCCGATGGAACTGTATGGTCAGATCCATTTGGATTATTCGCATTGTAGAGAGTTTAAAAATTATGGAGGTATTAATGAAAAAAATACTATTTGCATTTATTGCAATATGTTTTTTGTCTTCTTGTACACAGGATTATTTTTATAAAACATATGGAACAAAGACGGAAACAGAAAATTCAGAAAATGAAGAACAGACTTCAACTAATGAAGAGGAATGTGAATCTGAGTCTACTACAACAGAATCTGCAAAAACAGAAAGCACTGCAAACGAAACAGAAAATGTTAATGACAAATCAAATATTTCTGATAAAGAAGCAGCAGTAGAATCTGACACAGAAACATCATCAAAAAATAATTCTTCTGAAAATACTGAAACCTCAACAGAAAATGAAAGCGATGTTGTAGAAAAAGCAACCGGTAAGGATGAAAATGAAAGCACAATAAAAGAAGAAACTAAACCAGAGAAAAAAACATCAACAGAAGATCAATCATCAACAGAAGACGAGCCATCAATAGAAATTCCTGAAAAAAAATGGACGTTGATTGTCTATATGGCCGCAGATAATAATCTTGAATCAGCATGTATTGCAGATTTAAACGAGATGGAGGCTGCAAATATTACTGAAGACGTATCAGTGTTAGCTTTGGTAGACAGAAGCTCAAAATATGATTTGTCAAATGAAAACTGGTCAGACACACGATTGTATGAAATTACAAAAGATTCAGAAGGTTTAAATCAAAAATTATGCTCTAAGCAAATAGATTGTCCTGAATTAGAATTATCCGTTGGAGTTAATAAAGAATTAAATATGTCTGATGAGAATGTATTGAAGAATTTGATTTTATTTTCAAAAGAAAAATATAAAGCTAAAAATTACGGCTTTGTAGTTTGGGGACATGGAACAGGATATAGAAGTGGTAAAATAAATGAACAAATAAGAGCAGTCGCTGTTGATGATGAGTCATCTGATATTATGTCTTTGTCAAAATTTCATGAGGCAATTATTAATAGCGAAGATGATAATACAAAACTTTCATTTATAGCATTTGATACATGTTTTGGTGCTGAATTAGAAAATGCTTATGAGTTAAAAGATTGTGCTTATTATTTAGCAGGAGTAGAAGGAACAACACCTTATGGAGGATGGAATTATGAAGAATGGTTTAATAACTGTGATTTTAATTCAACAGAATCTATTTCAATTTTAAATTCATTAAAAAATCAATATAAAGAAGATATGAATTATTTTTCAATAATTGATTTGTCTAAAATAGAAAATGTTTTTGAAAAATATGAAGCTTTTGCTTTGGAAGTAACAAAAAAAATTGACTCTGCTTATAGGCAGAATAAAATATTTAAGACAATCACAGAGTCAGCTTCAACATTTTATGCTTCAGGAGAAGAAAGTTCCTTGTATGTGGATATTTATAGCATGTCCCAAAAAATTCTAAAAAATTATTCTTCAATAAAGAGCGCTGCTGATTTACAAACTTCTATAAAAGATGCACTCGTTAATACAAACTCAGAAAATGAAATATATCCATTGGGAATTAATTTTTGTGTAATAGATGCAGATGGAACAATAATTAAAAAGCTTCCTGATTCTTACATACAAGGGAGCGGTGCTCAAAATCAATGCATGTTTGTAAAAGATTCTGCTTGTTATGTGCCAAACTTAAAAGATAATAAAACTTTATTGAATTATTTATTTTATAAAACGTTTACAAAATAAAATATTTTACTCGATGTTTTATGCAACTGTTATAAATATTAAGATTTCTGCAGTTACTATGTTGAGTAAAGATTGCAAGTTAGTCATTTCATTTTCAAAAATGCTTCTATAAATTGAAGTGTTTAGAGACATACATAAATTAAAAAGACTCATGGAAAACTAAATTCTTTGTAAGTATTAGAAAAATTCATGAGAAAAATTTAAATTCTATTAGAAAATTCTCATAGGAGGAAAAAATGAAAAAAAAGAATAGAATTATTCTATTATTGGTCATATTAAATATTTGGATTTTTAATATGAATGCGCAAAACGGTTCGTATGGAAGTAATGGATATTATGGTGACAGCAATTATCCAGGGAAAGCGGCAGGAATAGAATGGGAGAATGCTCAAAAGAAAAAAGCAACTAATGAAGAAGAACAAATTAAAAAAAATTATCAAGATCAGATAAATAGAGAAAATAATACTTTAGAAAAATTACAAAAAGAACAAGAAACAGCAAAAAAAAATAAAGATTCTGCAGAGGTTATAGCTTTTTACGAGCAAAAAATAGAATCCCAAAAATATAAAATTAACAAAATAGTAGAGAGCTATGCCGCTAGATTCAATTTAAATAAGGAACAGCCAACTGTAGTTGGTGATCCTGTTTTGATATTGTCAAAAAAATATTATGTAAATGATGAAGATACTTTTTTTTATTATGGGAAAAATAAATTTTCTTTTCAAAGATATTTTACAAGTTCTGTTGTTGCAAATGGAGCTTTAGGAAAGTCTTGGAGTAGCAGTATAGACACAAGAATTATTCGTGGTATGGAAGAGGAAAGTGAGAAGCAATTAAGAGAAGCAAAAGATAATAAAGAAAATCATCTAACGAAATATCACTACTATAATAATAAACATCAAATATCAATATATAATTCAGTATTAAATGAAAAAGTTGCATATGGAAATGAATATGAAATGATGAAAAATGCTGGAACAAATACTCTTTTGTTTATTGATGAAAATAACAATAAATATGTTTTAGCATTAAACTTAAATACTAATGTGTATGAGTCAATATCAAAACAAATATCTAAAGAATTTTTTATAAAAAGAATAAATGAAAATTCTGAAAATGGTTTTGAAGTAATTTATCAAGATGGAATGAAGAAGAAATATAATAAATATGGACTTCCAGAATATTTTTGCGATTTATATGGTAGAGAAATAAATTTTATTTATGATGAGAAAAATAATCTTTCTAAAATTACACACAATGGGAAAACTTGTTTAAAATTCTTTTGGAATAAGTTAAACAAATTGTCTGAAGTTGACAATGAGATTTACAATCAAAAAATAAAATATGAATATGAAGAAAATCAATTAACAACTATAGTAGATTATGCAAACAACAAATATGGTTTTAAATATGACGCAGACGGTGATATAATACAACTTATAAAACCTGACGAAAGCAAAATTACAATAGAATATTGTAAGAAACAAAATTCAAAAACTCTAGAAATGACTAAAAATGTAATTTCTACATACAGTGAAAATTATTATCAAGAAAAGTTTGATACAAACGAAAATGAAAAAATCCTCAACTATACCGATGCCGATGGAAACACTACAGAATACACAATAGAAAACGATTCTCAAATTATAAAAGAAATTTATCCGAATGGTACATTCTTAACTAGAAAATTTGATGAAAACGAAAATGTTATAGAAGTAAACGATAAATATGGAACAGTAAAAAATGAATATGATAAAAACAATAATTTAATTTTTAAAAGTTTTGAAGATGGCTCAAATGAAGTATTTACATACAATAATAAAAACAAAATCCTATCGTATAAAAATAGAGATAATATATTATCAAATTATATTTATGATTCATATGGTAATGTTGTTGAAGTTTTAAGAGATGGAAAAAAAATAATCAGCATTTCATACAATGAATGGGGCGGTGTAAGTAAACAAAGCGGAATATATGGAAATAATGAATATACCTATAATGAGAATTATCAATTAGTGTCAGATAAAGAAAATAATTATGAATACAATGACAATGCTCAACTGTCAAAAGTAATTAACAGACAAGGGTTTGAATGGACTTATGAATACGGTGATCTTAACAAAACAATTATTCAAACAGATCCGTTTGGACTAATAACAAAAATGAAAAGAAATTCCAGGGGTGATATTACAAGATTTGTTCAAATTGATTCAAAAACAAAGGAAACTTATTTAACAATTTATAATTATGATAAATCTCATAATCTAACAAGTGTGGAAGAAGGAAAAGGAAGTTCAGAAGAAGAGGCAGAAAGCTATAAAGAAAAAATAATATCTTATGTTTATTCTAAAACTGGAAAACTTATTTCTCAGATAAAATGGAATTTAGGTGCGGCTTTTGTAAATGATGCGCCTGGAGTTTTGACAGAGTATGCATATAATCAAGCCGGTAAATTATGTTCTGAAATTCATTGCTTTGTAGATGAAGCGGAGAATAAATTCGGTACAGAATACAAGCAACTGTATTTATATTCTTATCCTAAAGGTGAACAAGAAATTACAGTTGTAGATGGAAATAATCAAAAGACAAAACATTATTATTCAAAAAATGGAACTTTGTTAAAAAGTATAGATGCAGAAAATAAAACAATATATAGAACATGTTCTTGTTCAGAAAAAATACTTTCTGAAAAAAATATTTTTGGTGGCGTTGTAAATTATAACTATGACAATGCAATCGAAAAAATCTCGTCTATTTCAGATGATAAGGAAAATGTAGAATATTTTAAATATAATGATGATGGACAAATATCATATAAAAAAGAAATTGATGGGGTTGAAACATTCTATTCGTATAAAGAAGACAATGGAATTTATGAAGTGGAATCTGAGGCAACAAGAGGATACGCAAAACAAAAATACGATTCATTAGGTAGACTTATTGAAAATATAATTGGAAATTCTAAAAATGATATTTTATTTACACAAAATTATACATTTGCAGACGACAACCGAAGCTTTTTATTTTCAAACGGAAATCAAAAAATTAGTTTTGAATTGGATTGTTTTCAAAATATTACTTACTCGTCTACAAACAATAAGCATTTGAAATTCAATAAAAAAGGAAATCTAATTCGAGAGCAAGAAACTATAAATGGAAAGTCTTCCACAGAAGATTATTTATACAACGCAGAAAATTTAATTTCTCAAATAACACAATCAGATGGCACTGTAATTGACTTCTATTATAATCCTTGCAATCAACTTATAAAAAAGTCAGATAACTTAGGAGTGATTTGGCAAGGTGAATATGATAAAGCGGGAAATTTAATTTCAGAGAAAGGCCGGCTTCTTCCAAAAAAAGAATATATTTATGACAAGGCAGGAGTTCTAATTGAAACAAAAGAAGCGGACATTACAATAAAGAATAATAAATATTCAAACAACATGAAAAACTTAGAAGTTGTTGATGCAAATGGAAATTCTATTTTTTACGAATATGATAATTATGGAAATTTATTAAGTAAAACAGACCGGCTTGGAAATGTTATGAAAACAGAAACTGATTACAGTAAAAATGAAACAAAAATAACTGACTACAATGGAAATGTTTCTAATTTATGGAACAACAGAAAAAATGGAATTCAAGAAATTAGTTATAATAATGGAAGTAAGGACATTTATGAATATGATTTTGCAGGCGGATTAACAAATATTGAAAACGAAAATCAAACTGAGAAAATAAAATTCAACTCAATGCATAAAATTTTATCAACATCAATAAATGAAAATATTGTTAAATATAATTATGATGAATTAGGAAAGAAGAAATCTATTGCTACAAAAAATTTATATAATAACTTTTCTTTTGATAACTCAGGAAAAATAATTAACGCATCCTGCAACGGCTATGATATGAAATTTGTCTACAATGAAGATGGTAATGAAATACTTTCAATAGATAAAGGCGGCAGTGTAATAGAAACAGAATATGATATAATTGACCGCCCTGTTTTAATCACACAAAAAAACGGCGACAATAAAATGATATACGCTGAAGGGACAGTCTATGATGACGAAGGAAAAATTTGCTGCACAACAGATTTAGAAGGAAATCTTACAACATATGAGTACGATGAGCATGGAAGAATTTCTTGTGTAAACTATCCTTATATTGAAAATTATAAACTTGTAGCTGAAAAAGAATTTACTGAGTGTGGAAAAAAATATTCTTCAAATATCAACTTGCTGACATTGGAAATTCCAAGTGAATATTTGAATGAATTACAAAGTATTTGGCATAAAATTAAATTATCAAATCCAAAATGCTATACACAAAAAGTTTGGACAGAAAATTATATTTATGATAAATGCGGAAATAGAATTTGTAAAACAAATCCTATTGGAACATTAGAATATGAATACGACGCAGAAAATAGATTAACAAAAATACTTGGATCTACTCCTGTTATATTTGAATATGACAAAAATGGTAACTTAATTAAAAAAAATTCTGTTTACGAATTGCAAACCTTGATATATACTAAAAATGACAGAGTAAAGGAGAGTGTATTGGTTGACAAAAATTCAGATGAAACATTAGTTACAAATTA
>Ga0172378_10003789_pt1 | contig 14220 bp, 13 predicted proteins | sample GrowelOW332metaG_FD_119755 | JGI IMG/M metagenome (GOLD analysis project Ga0172378, IMG submission 119755) | Groundwater microbial communities from an aquifer near a municipal landfill in Southern Ontario, Canada - Pumphouse #3_1 metaG | ecosystem: Environmental > Aquatic > Deep subsurface >... | reverse complement strand
ACAATAGATTTATAGCACCAAAAAGGACCGGTAAGAATTTTTTGCTTTGAATGATTTTGTTAAGTTTTTCCATTAGATGATTCCTTCTCTCTTTTTGGGGAATAGTTTTCCATTAATAGCCGCCGCTAATCCGTAATAAGAAAAGGCGAGCAAAGCGAAATAACAAACAACTCCCACCACATAAATAGTATTTCCTAGAAGGAATTCATAAAAATTAGAGATACAAAACTTAATGAAAACCAATATGAAAATACTTAAAAGCCAAAGAATAGAAAATTCAGTAACTGTCTTCTGAATAATTCTTTTATTAGAAGCCAATTCCTCTTCCTCTTGAGTAAGGCGACTTAATAAACAAGTCGACATCTTCAAAACATCGCCCCCTTGTTCTTTTATTAGTTCAAAGAGAGCTAAAAACATCTTGTAAGAGTTACTGGAAAAATAACCTTCGAGGTAGGCTAATTTCTCTTCCGCTGGTTTATCGCTTAGTTCTTTGGTGATGCTTTCTAATTCACCATTCATCTCAGCGGTTGCAGCCGTAAAGGCATCCTCGGAAGAAGGAGAAACGGAATAGGAAATGAGGAAAGAATTGATAAATCGGTACCTTTCGTGAGAGATTCTTTCAAACCTTTTTCTCTCCTCAAGTAAAGGGAAAGTAAGGATATAGGAAACGAAAAGAAATAAGGAAGAAACAATTACTGCCGAGAGCCAATTCGTAAGAATTAGATAGCATAGCCCTCCGCTAGATAAAGCAATTAGTAAGGATATTAGAAAGGATTTCATTATTCTTTCCTCCTTAAGACCTGCTCAAACTGACCCGTTTTAGGATTCATTACTCCTAGGGATTCTATTTGGCGAACTATACGACCATCAATTTCTTTCTTAATTAGGTAAACGAAGACTTCAAAATGTTCCTTAATATCTTCAAGGATATCGACTGAACTAAGCCCTTGATGAGCTCTTAACGCCATCTTAGCCATTCTTCTTGGCATTTCTTCTAAACCTTTAGCGTGAATTGTGGTGATAATCGGATGACCACTCATGGCACTACTTATGGCGTCAAAAGTTTCCTTCCCTCGGCTTTCCGCTAGCAGGATGTAATCTGGATTATTTCGCAAGGCGTTTCTAATTAAGACTTCGAAATTAGAAAACTTGCCACCATCATCAACTAACCAGTTTGAAAGATCTAAAAGAGGGTTATCGACCATATCAAGTTCTTCCACGTTGTCTATGACAATAACTCTAGTAGAAGAGGGCATTTGACTGAGTAGCCACTTTTGTAGCTCTGTTTTTCCAGTTGATGTTTTTCCTCCAATAACGATCGACCACTTCTTTAATAACGCACCAGTAAGAATCTTTTCACTATCAGGAAGAAAGAAATCACTTCCTTCTTTAATAAGACATTCTTTACTTTCCAAACGTAAAGAAAACGTCCAAGTCTTTTGGTTACATATCCTTGCAATCGAAGGAAATACGGCATTAAGACGGTACTTTCCAAAGCTAATATCAAGGATGGGATTGGAAAAAGAGAATTGTTTCTCGCTCATATTTGCGATTTGTCTTAGAAAAGACCCAACCTCTAATGGTTTCATATCAACATCAACCGCTCTTCGTCCCTGAGAATTGGACATAACAAAAAAACTTCGTCCGTTAAAAGAAATATCCGTTACCCCTTCTTGAAGAAGGAGATTTTCGAGCTTTGAATGCTCAATGAACTGAACGACATCATCTTGTTTCATGTTTTTCTTATCTCGAAAGACCGAATCTTATCAAAGGAACCAAAGTTACTAATGTTAGCGACAAAATGTATCGTCATCCCGGTAGGTCGATTAAGAAAAGTAACTAGGTCAGGAGAGGAATAGGAAAAGAAACTTATTTGGTAACTAATTGCTTTTTCATTACCTAATAGACGAGAAAAATAATCATTGGTCCGTACCTTGAATACGCCTTCATCAAACCCAGGATAAAACTCTCCTACGATATCAACTAAAATCACGCAAGACTCCGGCACTGCTTTAGAAAAACCATCAAAAGCGTGGGATACTTTGTCGTAAAGATATGTAATTCTAAAAGAAGAAATCGAGAAAAGAAGAAACAAAGAGCAAATAAAGAGATTAATCATCACTTTACCCCCACACAAAATTCAGAATTTAAACAATTCCCAAAGAGGTTTTTGGTAAAATTCATTGTGAAGGGGATTGATACTATTTCAGTCGGTGTTTCACCAAAATCATTAATATCAATTTTTAGTCTATAACTTCCGGTAGGACCGGAAACAAAGCCTGGTAAATAAAGCTGATCTGTAAATTCTTCGTCTTTTAGAAGGACTTTTCCTCCTCTAAGTTTCATTGTTTTCGTATTAATGATGATTTCTTCCTTTAAGAAAAAGAGGAATTCATCCTTTCGTTTGGTGATAGTTAATGGAATTTTTAGAGTCCCCAAATTGGAGATTGTTCCAATACTTTTGAAATCTTCAAAATCATTATAAAGGTGAAGAAAAGCCTGAGCGTTGCTGTAATCAAGAACAAAAGATTTTGCGGGATTGTAGACAGTAAAAGATAGAGATCGTAAAGGAACAATCCGATAAATACTATCTAAATAATCACGAGAACTATTAGGAAAATAATATTCGGTTCGACATAGGGTAGACGAGTGTAGCCTTTCTTCATAACGTAGATAGTTAGTCGGACCAGTCGCCTTCTTAGTTGTTCTATTAACTAAAACAGGTCGCATTTTCGGTCTCGTAAAATCAAGTTTGGCAGTATCACTAGTTTTGCTGTTGGGGTTGTAAATAGAAATTACTAAATGGTTTATTTCCGAAAGGGAAAAAACATTCCATGGAATTACGTAATGAAGAGTGCCCACCCCTCCGGAATTGAAACTACATTTGCTCCCGAGCGTATAGGCCACGGTAGTCGCTCTACCGATTTTCAGTTCAAAAGAGGCATTAACATAAGTAAAGGGACCCGGCGTTGCTGAAAAAGGAACATCAAATTTGAGTTCTGTTTTTCCCCCTAAATTTCCAACTTCAAAAGAATGGATGGTTATCCCGCTCGACGCTTGTTTAGATGACATTAATCCAAAAGCCGAGCTGAAAACAACCCCCATGAGGGCGCTAATTGTCTTAAAACTCATTTAAATTTTTTGCTTGCTGATTCGAAAACTCTGTTGCAAATTCTGGTAAAAGTGGTCCTATCGTAGTAGGTTAAGTACCAGAACTTGTAATGGCGTCCATATTCCAAAGCTTCGAATTGGAATATGTCTGCTTCATTCTTCTTGAGGCTTTTGTAATACTCAAAGACTTCAAGAAGTAACGATGCGGCTACAGCCGGCTTTTTTCTTCTGAGTCTTTCAGCGTCAAGATTGTACACATGACAATCAGGGCTGTAGCCCATCTGAACGAGCGACTGTCTGTAGACAGCCCCCAACAAAGACATTTTGTCTTTGCCGCTCATGTGAGGGAAGAAAACTCTAATCTCGTCAGCCATTTCTATATCCTCCATTTAAATATAGGTAAAGTTTTGAAAAACGTCCCTTTTAAAGACCAAATTCTTTTCTTTAGCCTTCAAACCCATTAGGGATAAGGGCTATAATAATCCCATGATTATCTTGATTGGTGCTTCTGCAAGCGGCAAAACCGAAGCTGCAAAACTTTTATCGGAGAGATATGGCATAAACAAAGCCATAACTCATACCTCTCGCCAGCCAAGAATTAATGAATCCCCTGATGTTGATTATCATTATGTGAGTATCAACTCATTTAATCAACTTAAAAATAAAAATGCTTTTGTTGAGACAACTGAATACAATGGAAATCTCTATGGTTGTTCCAAAAAAGAAATAGGAAATGACAAATGTGTTGTCGTTGATCCTAATGGCTTAAAATCTTTTCTTGCTCTCAACGATAAAAGCATCATCACCTTCTATTTAGAAGCCTCAGAAACAACCCGTCGCCAAAGAATGTTAACGCGGGGGGATTCTCTTGAAGATATAGAAAAACGTCTATCCAATGATAGAGTATCCTTTTCAGAAGAAGCCTTGGTTCCTACTGATTTCCGAATTTCGACCGACCGCAGGCCTCTTGTCGATATTGTTAGTGAGATCTATGAGAGATATCAGTCGCTTCTATCTTCCAAGGGTCTAGCAAAGAAAGATTAAGTAACTCCCTAAAAGCCTTAAGAGAATGATCATTATCTCTTAGGGCTTCTTTTTTAATTTTAGGAAAGCCGGAAATCCCAAAGGGTCCCCGGGGAATAACAAAAGATCCTTTAGGTGTTGTATCTAATAAAGAAATAATTTCTACCAAAGCGGCTTTTGAGGCGTGATGAACAAATAAATAAAGAAAACCATTCCCAATCCGTTTAATCAACGGAGCGTAATCCCTTAATATCTCCGTTTTAGCCACTCCTGGGTGAGCTAAAACACAATTAAAACCATCTTGTAAGCCTAAGAGGCAAATATCGCTAACTGCCCTCTTGCTAGCTTCATACTCCTCATATCTTTTCTTAGGATTAGGAAGAAGATATTTAGAATAGTTATTATCCTTTGGTTTCTTTTGAACCAAAGAGGTTACAAAAACAAAGCGGGCCTGAGGATGAGTAACTCTTAATAAAGAAAAGAGAGTATTAGTCCCCAACGCGTTGGTGGCAAAAGTTAAAGAATTGTTTAACGAATTAGCTGCCCCTTTCTTGGGTAAATAGACCCCAGCATTAAGAACTATCCCATCAATTGGAATATCTTTAAGAGCTTCTGCTGCTTCAAAAATGGAAGAAGGTTCACTTTGGTCGTACTTAATAAAAGAAATAGAAACCCCTAGAAAGTCCTTCCTAATGGAATTAATAGCTTCTCTAGCCTTATTCTCATTCCGACCCATGATGACAACAGAAGCCCCTTTAGAAGCTAAATGGTAGGCACTCCAATAGCCCACACCACTGTTACCGCCCGTGATAACAAAGAGTTTTCCTCTTAGTGAAGGAATTTTAGAGGCAACGAACTGAAATTCATTCATGTTTAATTTTCCTTCGAGGATGGAACTTAACGATAGCTTCTTCTACGGTAAACTCATCCGCTTCGGTAACGGTTAAGTCGATTCTTTCAAATCGAAGACGGTCACCTACTTGAGCGAACTTTTCTAATTTATCATTAATCCAACCTGAAACCGTCGAATAGTCATCATCGAGATGCTTATCATCTAATAAGAACCGATCAAAGAAATCGTCGATATTAGTCTTTCCATTTACTCTAAAAGTATTCTTCCCAATAGCGACAATATCTTCCTTAATCTTGTCTTGTTCGTCCCACATCTCCCCAACAAGTTCTTCAAGAATATCTTCTAAGGTAATGATGCCTTCAGCACCCCCATACTCATCCCGAACAAGAGCGATATGGTGTCTCGTCTTCTTCATTAGAAGCAAAATAGCACTAATATTCATCGTCCGAGGGACACTATTGATTGGTAACATAAAGTCTTCGTATTCCACATCCTTATCAAGCGCTAACGCCCTTAACAGGCTCTTTACAGGAAGATAGCCAAGAACATTGTCTAAAGAACCCGAATAGACAGGAATACGGCTATGAACAAAAATTCTTGGGGTCTTTAAGAAGGAAGAGAACGACGAATCAATGTCGTATCCAACCACATCCACTCGAGGAGTCATGATTTCATAAGCGCTAGTTTCTTTAAATTCAATGGAGTTATGCAGCAATTCGCTGTCTTTTTCGTCAATAATTCCTTCGCTTTCAATCTCATCCACCATCTCTTGAAGTTCTTCATCCGTGGCCAGATTGCTCTCCTCGTTTGTTTTCTTAAGCAAAGGCTTGCTAACCAATTTAGCAATGAAGTTAGCACTGAAAACAAATGGAAAGAAAATAACGTAACAAACGGAAAGGAAAGAGTTAAAGTGGCGAGACATCTTAAAAGAATGAGATTTAGCGATAGCCTTTGGAATAATCTCCCCAAAGATAAGTAATAAGACTAAAAGAATAATCGAAGAGATTGTGGCTGCCATTCCATCCCCAACATGCTTAGCAAGGAGATTACCACCTAAAACGGTCGCCAAAGAGGAGGCAAGGATGTTAACAAAGTCATTACCAAATAAGACTGTAGAGATCGTTTTTTCATATTCGGTGGCATTTACCCAAGCCTTTTGAGCTCGAAGATCACCGGCTCTTCCTGCTGCCTCAAGTCGTAAAGTCGAAACACTGCTATAAGCCATATCCATAGCGGAAAATATAGCGCTCAAGAAAAGAAGAATGATAAGAGAAACCAGGTATATCCAATCAACCCAAGTCATAAAGTATTACTCCGTTCGACAATATTCTTCTCGTGGATATCCCCAACAAGTTCTTCTAAAACGTCTTCCATAGTGACCATTCCAACAAGCTTTTCACCTTTTTTCACAATAGCCACTTGAGTATGATTTTTCCTAAAACCATCCGATAAGGAATTCATGGTAATACGGGGAGAAACAATATAGGGCTTTTGAAGAGAGGCAGTAATTGGAGTCTCAGGATTAAGAAGATAATTAGCTAAAAACTCTTTAACAAGAAGGACTCCAACAATAGAATCTTGGTTTCCAACATAGCAAGGAATACGGGAATAATTAGTTTTAGAGAGGATTTCGACCAAACTCCTAGTCTTTAAATCCTTAAGGTTAATCATGTACATCTTCCTTTTAGGAGTTAAGACGTCTTGAACAAAAGTATCGGCAAAATCAAAAGAATTTTGAATAATATCACTCTCATTACTCTCTAAAAGTCCGTGTTCTTCATTCTTAGATACTGCTTCAGTAAACTCTTCTTCTGTTAAGGTTGCTTCTTCTTTGCCTTTAAAGGCCTTCTTGGAACCTTTGGCCACAAGAGAGAATATCCAACTAAAAGGGAAGAAAATAATAAGGAAGAAAAATAGAAGATAGGCTGTCATTTCAGCTACCTTATCAGGAATTCTTTTCGCGATTTGTTTAGGAATTGTTTCTCCAAATAGGTAAACAATGGCAGTAAGAATAATCGAAGCAATTAAGGAAATTATTCCCTCATCTAACGGCCACATAAAACTAGCGAAAAGAAAAGTAAAAAGAGAAGAAAGGATAACTGCAGTCAAATTATTTCCTATAAGAATCGTTACTAAAGTTTTATCAAAATTATCATGTATCTTTAAAACTAATTTGGCAGTCCTTGAACCGCTATCAGCCTTAACCTTAAATCGATACTTGTTTAACGAAGAAAAAGCAGTCTCAGTCGCTGAGAAATAAGCAGAACACACAACTAGTACGAGGCTAATTATCAGATAGATCCACATATTTTCCGGTGCTGAATAAACTCCTTTTTGTTCTATTTCGCGAGACATTTTAGCATAAGATGACCCTTATTGATATTGAAGGATAAGACACTGTCTAAATCCATAACATCACTACTTACCTAATACTCATCTAAAAGGTAAAGGTAAACTCCAAGTTGTTTCTTCCTTAAGATGACGATTAATTTTGTCTCCACTTACGTGGTGGATAAGAAAAGGAGCCCTGGCAGGGCTCCTTAATTTTAATAATTAGTCTTCGTCGTCTTTAACATTTTGGGGCTTGTAGTTCTTAAGATCATTAGCGTAGTTCTTAACCTCAAGTTTGCCTTGTTCTAACTTGTCTTTTTCGCAAGCGTCAGCGATTAACTGCTTAGCTCTCTTGACAGAAAGCTCGCTGCGAACTTTGAAGACAGTTGGAATATCTTTATAAATATTTTTGATGCCAGCATTATTCACTGGGATTGGAGAATTGGCGTAATCGGCTGGATTGAGAGCAAAGTAGATCTTTAATCCTTTACCTGCGATGGTAATCTTCAGGTACGTCTTGGTATGAAGACGGAAGGTATCTCCCGAATTCGAGACACGACTCTTAAGTCCATAAGAGAGGGCTTCTGCCTTAAGTTCATTGTAATTATCTTTAAGGTCTTTTTCGGCCTGGTTCATTCTTGTTGGGAAAGGAATTCTAATGATCTTCTCATGAGGTGGAAGAGCAGGGTTAACTTCGCCAACCACAATCGGTTTCTTAACAGGTTCAGGAGCAGCCACTACAACGGGAGTTTCCACAGGCTTCGTTTCAACGGGTGGTTCAGGCTCAATGATAGGCTCAGCCTTTCTCACAGGACTCTCACCAAGATTAATGATGATGGTTTGTGGTTCACTTTCAGTATTCTTCTCGGCCACAGCTTTAGCTTCAACTGGTGTCACAATCTTCTTAGCGAGCTCATCCGAAACAATGGAACGAATTTCTTCAGGAGTGACGATAGTCTTTTGAATCTCACTGAGAACAGTGTCTTTCTCGTCTTCTTTTTTAGCAACTTCGGAATTAGCAGCATCAAGTTTAGCTTCCGCCTCTTTCTTCGCTGCTTCTCTTTCTTCCGCTCTAATCTTTGCAAGTTCTTCGGCAATGATTCGTCTTAAGTCAGTGCTATCAGTCTTGTTAGAAGTTGGAGTAGTACTCTTGATCTCTTCGCGAATAATCTGGCGAAGGTCTTCACTAGTTAAGTAAGAATCTTCATCTGGTTTCTCAACAACATTTTCATCGAGAGCAGCTGGAGTGCAAACACATTCCCCCGGAGCGTCCGGAGTTCTATTGCTATCATGGAGAGCAAGTTGATCAGAGATGAGTTTCTTTAAATCATCTTCCGTCATCATCTCAGTTTCCGCCGCAGCTTCCGCTTCGGCTCTAGCTTCCTCTTCTCTTCTAGCATCTTCCTCCGCCTTTTTAGCCGCTTCTTCTTCTTTTCTAGCGGCCTCTTCGGCTTTTCTCACTTCTTCTTCTTTTGCCTTAATCTCAGCTTCCTCCGCTAATTTCTTAGCAAGAATGGCTTCTTTTTCGGCCTCTTTAGCTTCGCTCTCTTTGCGGGCGGCCTCGCTAACGATAAACATTTCTTCCCGAATAATTTGGCGAAGATCGTTTTCAGTAAGCATCTCAGTGGTTGATTCTTCCTCCGGAACTTCTTCAGTAACGGCTGGTTCGGGTTCCTTGATATCCTCAACGACTGGCTCTTCGACTTTGTCTTCTTCAATAACCGCTTTCGCTTTCGCGTCTCTTTCGTCGTTAGCGGCGTTTACTTCATCACGAACAATCTTTCTAAGATCGCTTTCGGTCATCATTTCAGTAGTGGTCTCAGGAACTTCTTCTTTAACAATAGCTTTAGTTTCAGGAGCAACCGTTTCAGCAACCTTTTCGTCCTTTTTGGTTAACTGGTTAGAAAGTTCATCAGAAATAATCTTCCGAAGATCATCTTCAGTAAGCATTTGAGTGTTGGGTGTAGAAAGAGTTTCTTCCTCATCATCATTTTTCTCACAAGTGCAGGTTCCGCTATTCTTTTTAGAACCAACTTCTTCAGCGATGATTCTTCTAATATCATCCACACTAAGACCATTTTCTTTCTTATTGTCACCAGAAACACCATTGCAATTAATATATTGAACAATTAATGGTGATCCTCCATTCATAAGGGCCTGAGGTTGGACAGCAACTGGAGCAACAGGAGCGGCTGCTCCTGGTAATTGATTGTGAAGGTCATCCTTTAAGCATTCATTCGCACTATTGTAGGTAGCACTTTCAACCGCTAGCTTTTCGCTTCTTAATCTATGTCCAGAGCTAGAGCAATCAACAATAGCAATTAAAGAGCTAACAACAACCAAAAGAAGAGCAATTAAGGCTACCAAGTATGGTAAAAGAGCCACAATCTTCATTAAGAGATTAGGACCTAAAATATCTTGAGAATCATTAATCAACTCAAAAACGTGTTTGCCAGCGCCAAAATAGGCAGGGCAGAAGGCAATGACAGCGAAGAAGCTAGCAATGCTTCCAGTTATTACTAAGCAAATCGATGTAATAACATGAGATCTCTTCTTAACAATTTGTAAGACAAGGAGAGTAATGAATAAGGCTACAACCGCAATAACAACGGCGTAGGTTATCCACATAGTTGGAGCGGCAGATAAGACCGTTCCATTGAAGAAATCCCCAAATCGTTTTGGAAATTGACCCAAAACGCTCTCATTGAATGGTGCAAACAGTCCACTACCACTCGCCGGCAAGAAATAAGAATATTCCCTTAGAAACGAGGGAGAAAATGCTAGAAGAGCAACAGAAACTATACCTAAAGCAATTCCTACAAGGCTAATGATGAATGCAGTTTTTTTCATAGATATCCTCCAGATGGGATCTTTCCTATCATTATAGAAGGCAAAAGAAAGGCAATTCAAGTCAAGATTGCATGGTTTGTTAACTCTTACATAGTAAAAGAGACACGTAAATGACTAATTCTAAAGCTTTGTAAAAACTCTTATTGCGGCAGGGTGGGTCATAAACGAAGCATCACCAAAAGGCCCAATTTCCCCATCTAAACACCACGGCATGTCGGTATCACTTGCCTTTATAGTAAAAGAGGAAGAAGAAATTTTAGTTACCCCAAGATGGAAAAAATAATGAATAAGTCCATTAAAAAGGCCGGGCTTAGTAATGAAAACCTCCATTTTCCCATCGTGAGAATTCCCTTTACTGTTAACAGGAAAACCCCCTACATTCTTCCCGTTCATAATAAGCAAAAATGGAGTTTTCATTTTATAGGTTTTAGAATCCACGTTAACTTCGACTGTTATGTTTTGTTTATGAAACGCCTGCACAATAGCTTCTTTGTAGTAGGCTAGCTTCCCAAACTTTTTCTTAACTCCCCGAGGAACAATATAGGAAATATCGCTAAAACAGCCAATCGCGGCCATATAGGAAAAGTAGTGTCCATTGCACTCTCCAATATCGAATTCTTTGAAATTTCCTTTTTCAATAATCTCAAGTGCCTTAGATAGTTTACTGTTTACACCGAAGTTCTTACCGCAATCTCCCATAGTACCGTTATTGATGTAACCAATAATCGGAGCATCTTTTTTTCCAACTAAGGCGGAGATTGCATTATTGAAAGTTCCATCTCCCCCCGCAACAACAAGAGAATGATAATGACCACAGGAACTTTCAATAAGAGAAAAAGCCTCTTCCTTACTCTTAGGGCAAACAACATCTAAAACATCATAATGTTTCGAAAGTCGATTCTGAATCTCAGGAAGTAAGGAATAAAAGTCCTTATTACCAGAATCATTTGAATAAAGGAGAAGGCAGTTCATGTATCAAGTATGATACCTCATTTAGAGTGATGTTTAATAGCGGCTCCAACAAACTCTCTAAATAAAGGATTCGGACGAAGAGGACGAGAGGTAAACTCCGGATGGAATTGAGAGGCAATGAAGAAGTCGAGCGAAGGAATTTCAATAATTTCCGCTAAATCAGACTCCGGATTCCGTCCGGAGAAAAGCATTCCTCCTCTTTCAAAATCTTCAGTATATCGATTATTAAACTCATAACGATGGCGATGTCTCTCATTAATTAAGGAGTCCTTATAGCATTGATAAGCTAAGCTCCCCTTCTTGACGTTACAAGGATAGGCTCCTAAACGCATAGTTCCGCCCATCTTAATACCAACGTATTGGTCGCGTAAGAGATCGATAACAGGATACTTAGCATTAGAGTCGAACTCTGTTGTGTTCGCCCCTTCAAAGTGCAAAACATTGCGAGCAAATTCAACGATTGCAAGTTGCATACCAAAACAAATTCCTAAAAAAGGAACGTTATGCAAGCGAGCGTACTTAATAGCGGCTATCTTTCCTTCCGACCCGCGTTCCCCAAAACCTCCGGGGACCAAAATTCCATCACAGTCTTTGAACATTTCCAACGCGTTATCATCGTTAACATCGATTGACTTAATCCAAGAAATCTTGACTTTTCTTTCGTTAAAAAACCCCGCATGCATAAGAGCAGTTGAAACCGAAAGATAGGCATCTTTAAGTTCGACGTATTTACCAACTAAGGCGATTCGAATACATTCATTAGAATTCTCAACCTTGGTGATAAACTTCTCCCATTCCGAAAGGTTAACAGCCTTTGAAGTCATATGGAAATGAGCAAGCACGTAATCATCTAAGCCTTGTTCATGAAGAAGAAGCGGTAATTTATAAACAACAGGGCAATCAATAGCCTCAAAGACACCCGATGTCGGAACGTTACAGAATAGGGAAATCTTCTCTTTAGCATCATCCATTAAAGGAACTTCACTTCTTAAAATAATTGCGTCTGGTTGAATACCAATACTTAGTAAGTCCTTAACTGATCTCTGGGTTGGCTTAGTCTTACTTTCTTCACTCGTTTTTAAAAAGGGCACTAAGGTGTTATGAATAAACATTGTATTGTCATAGCCAAATTGAAGACGAGCTTGCCGCAAGGCTTCTAAATAAGGAAGAGATTCAATATCTCCGACAGTCCCCCCTATTTCTACGATGATGACATCCGCTCCTGAAGCCTTTTCCGCTTCAAGAAGACGAGACTTAATCTCATTAGTGACGTGGGGAATGACTTGAACACAAGCCCCGAGATAATCCCCTCGCCTTTCTTTTTCAAGCACTCGACTATATATCTTGCCGGAGGTAACGGAACTCTCCTTAGAAAGATTCTCATCTAACCATCGTTCATAATGGCCAATATCAAGGTCTGTTTCCGCTCCATCAGCGGTAACATAGACCTCACCATGCTGATAAGGAGACATAGTTCCAGGATCAACATTAAGATAAGGATCAAACTTAATCATAAAGACCTTAAGGCCTCTATTCTTAAGCAACATCCCTAAAGAAGAAGCAAAAATCCCTTTTCCAAGGGAAGAGACAACACCGCCAGTAACAAAGACAAATTTGGCGCTCATAAGACCTCCGCTTTAACTTGTTCATTTTAAAGACAAGAAATGAAAAGACAACGGAAGAAAAGTGACGATGTATAAAGAAAAGCAGAGAAATGCCACATTGCTCGGAATATTTACTCTGCTGTAAAGATTTTCTCGACTCGTTAGTAAAAGTATTGGGACCTACAATTAAGAAAGCCAAAGAGGATGTTTACTTTTTGATATTAGTGAGTAAACCTTCGCTATAGGTGTATCTTTTCTTTAATTCTTCGTTCTCTTCTTCATCTTTAATGCCTGCTAAGTGAACAACGGATAGATGAATAGAATCCCTTAGTTTCTTTACGGCTTCATCGCGAGGAAGAGAGTAGTCCGCTCTTTGAGGCTCTCCAATTGTTAAAGTAACGGCAGGACTATTGCGGTTCCAGAGCTTAAAAAGACCTTTTCTAGGCCGATATGAATAAGCTAGAGGAAAGACTAAACATTGACTCTCATAAGCTAATCTAAAAGTCCCACTTTCAAATTCTCTAATGGGAACGTAATAAAACCAACAAGCAGCTTCGGGATATACCTGAAGCCATTTCTTTTCTTTAATAACATCTTTCATTGAACGGTAGGCATGCCCAATTCCGTGAATTGTTCTCACCACTGGGAAGCCACCATAGGTATGAAGTAAGGTACCAAGGGAGCTTTCAAACCCATCCTGCCACATTGGAAATTCCGGAGAGTGAGGGGCAAAAGCCGCTGTAATGCCTAAGCAATCAAGAGAAAAGACATGGTTGCAAACGGAGACGAAGCCTTCCTTCATTTCTTTCCGATATTTTCTTAAGATCCTTCTATTTTTGATTTTTAGGCCTGTCCAAAACCAGACAGCAGGAACTCCGATTAGAAAGCCACCAATTCGAGCAAAAAACCTTTTAGTTAAGAAAAGAAAGTTTTTAGGACGGTATTTAAAAGAAGGATCTTCGTAGTCATACTCATGAACATGTTTGGAAACAAAGACGTCACCATGCTCGTCTAAAGGAAAAAATGGAACAGGTTGTTTAGGAATGTATAATTCGCTTGCTTTCTTTTTCATTCTTTATTTATTAAGTAATGATACGAAAAAACTATAGGATGAACAATAAGTAATGTATTTGTTTATGAAAGGCTCTCCTCAATAAGCTAATTATCTATTTTCTTAATGAATTTCGCGGGTATGCCGGCGTACACACAGGATGAAGGAATATCTTCTTTAACTAAAGATTGAGCCCCTACCACCGCCCCTCGATGGATAACGACACCAGGAAGGATTACAGTATTAGCTCCAATCCAAACATCGTCTTCAATCACGACTTTCTTGATGATTAAATTCTTTCTTCCTCTAGCCTCATTAGGATGAGTGACCGCGGAAATACAAACATTAGGGGCAAGAAAAACATTATTACCAATGTTGACTTCAAAACTATCAAGTATCGTGACGTTATGATTAAAATAACAGTT
>Ga0172378_10003788_pt1 | contig 14224 bp, 14 predicted proteins | sample GrowelOW332metaG_FD_119755 | JGI IMG/M metagenome (GOLD analysis project Ga0172378, IMG submission 119755) | Groundwater microbial communities from an aquifer near a municipal landfill in Southern Ontario, Canada - Pumphouse #3_1 metaG | ecosystem: Environmental > Aquatic > Deep subsurface >... | reverse complement strand
ATTGCTATGACAGCAAATGCCTTTGCTGAAGATATTAGAAAATCTATGGAGGCTGGCTTGAATGCTCATTTGTCCAAACCTATTAAGCCGGAGCAGCTATATAGAACATTGGAACACTTTTTAGGGAAAAACTGATAAGAAAAAGAAAAAGCTATCTGCGATAGCTTTTTCTTTTTCCGAAATGTATAGTATAATTAGCTTTCATAAGGGAACAGCGTATAGAAAAAACATATGAGGTGACGAAATGATAACAGTAAATACAAAATTAGTTAATATTTTAGGTAATCCTTTAGCACAATCTTTTTCTCCTAAAATGCATAATGCGGCCTACAAGGCCATGGGGCTTGATGCTTATTTCTTCCCCATTGAAACAACGGAAGAACATCTGGGAGATGTGGTAAATGGTCTGCGTTATATGAACTGCGTGGGATTTGCCGTAACTAAGCCTTATAAAATGGCGATTGTGAAATATATGGACGAACTGGATGAATTTGCCGCAAAAATTGGAGCTGTTAATACGGTTGTAAATCATAATGGTAAGTTCAAGGGATACAATACAGACGGAGAAGGGGGCGTAGATGCCATCGAAAAAGACAGTGGTTTCAAGCTGGCTGATACTACTGCTCTGTGTATTGGAGCAGGAGGAGCGGCTAGAGCCTTGTGCTTTACCTTGGCCAATAGAGGAATCAAAAAGATTATTGTTACTACACGCCGGGAAGACCGGGCCCTGGAACTGACTGATAAAATTGCCAAGTCATTTCCCAAGTGTCAGGTAGCTACCTGTGATTTTCATGATGACGATGTGCTCATAAAGACCGCCGGCGCATGTCAGATATTAATGAATAATACTGGCCTAGGGATGAGTCCGCATCTTGGGGAAACACCTGTGACGAAAAAAATTTTCCGGCCTGGTCAGTTTGCTTTTGATGCTATTTACAATCCCGGCAAAACACAGTTCCTTTGGGAAGCCGAAGCTGCCGGCTGCCGCATTCAAAATGGTATAGGGATGATAATCGGCCAGGGGGTGCTGCAGATAAAACACTGGTTCCATCAGGATCCGCCCTTAGCTGTAATGGAAAAAGCCATTGCAGAAGTTATCGCAGAAACCAATGGCAAATAGTGTTACAATGGGGACGTGTACTTTTGTAACACTTTTCAAGCAAAGTGTTACAAAAGTACACGTCCCCATTGTAACACTCACGGCAACTTTTCCACATAAACACTGGTGCTGGGGAAAGCTGCAGAAGTGCCAACCTCTTTAAGTATATCCATAATACTTAAATTAACTCGTTCTTTTACCTTAACGTAAGAACCATAGTCCTTGCAGGTAGTAAAACAAATAATGTCAATGTCCAGGCTGCTGCTGTTCATATTAGTGAAAGCTACGCTAAGACCTTCGTTGAGAATATCCGGATCTTTTACAAGAAGACTCCGGATTTTTTCTACCAACCGGTTCATCTGCTCAGGAGTTGTGTCATAAGTTACACCTAAAGTGAAATTAATACGCCGGCTGGCTCTATTGCTATAGTTGACAATAGAAGTATTGGTAATAATGGAATTGGGAATATAGACCAAAGCCTGGGGGAAAGTGCGGACCGAAGTGCTGCGAAAATCAATCTTTTCCACAGTGCCTTCCACATCGCGGCAAATAATCCAATCTCCCACTTTAAAGGGCTTGTCTACCAAAATTACCAGCCCGGCGAAAATGTTGGAAAGAGAATCTTTGGCGGCTAGAGAAAAAGCTAAACCACCAATAGATAAGCCGGCAACAAAGCCGCTTACATTGATGTCCCAGGCCCCCAGCAGACTGGCAATGCCCAGAAGAATCAAAAGAGTATGAATACAGGTGGAAAGAATATTGGAGAGACCTGGGTCAATACTCACACCATGGCGTTTTAACAGATAGATAAAAAGGTCATTAGTGGAAGAAGATAAATTATAGGCAATCCAATAGAAACAAAAAATCAAGACAGAATGGGCAGTGTTAGCCACCACAGCATAATCAAGGAAATATGCCAAAGGAGAAACACTTAGGGCTGCGCAGAAGGCAATAGTAAGAATCATACACCTGATGGGAAGCCGAAAAGCCATAATCAAATTTGTGCCGGCCGGAAGATTAAGCTTCTTAATCAAAAATTGCAGCAGTTTTTCAAACAGCCAATGGAGTCCGCCCCACATAACAAGAAAACCCAGAAAAATGGTCAGGGGCTGCAGCCAAGGGTATAATTTAGTAAAGTTACTCATAGGAACCTCCTACGTAGAAGTTGTATAAATTAATATAGGTAATTTTATCATTAAGGCTAGTTTACTGCAAGGAAAATATGCTATAATGATAAATCATTGAAAAATCGTTAGAAATAAGAATGAGGGCCTTTACAATGAATACACTATGCTGGCAGGTGACATCAAAAATATGTCCTGCCGAAATTGACAAAAAACTAAATAAGAATGTTTTTCTTCCGCAAAAGGTGCAATTGTGCCAAGAAAAGGTCAAGGTAGAGATTGCAGGGGAAAAGGTTAAAGTTAAACGTCAATATAGCAGGCAGGAAATAAAAATCAAAAATATGCCTCATCTGACTTTACGTTTAGAAGTAGGACTTGCGATTTTTCCGGAAAAAATCCTGGAACAGCGGGATATTTACCTCTCTTATGAAAAAGAGCAAATTGCTCAAGTGGAGAAAATTGCTAAAGAATTATTAAAGAGCTTGCCTCTTATTTTGGTAGAGCCTCAATTGGATTTCCGTCTGGGACAGGAAAACGGCAGCTTTTCTCCGCTCAATATGCCATGCTATCAAACAGGCAAAATGGCAGGAGGAATCTTTGCCCATATGTCCTGGCAGGTGTATTTCCTAAATGCTACTTGGCTAAGGTATTTAGCCAATCCTAAAGATAAAGTCCTGCTTAGACAACTGCGCATTAGACTGCGCAGATTGAGGTCATGTCTATCTTTTTTTCGGCCGGTTTTTAAACTTAATACTTGCACCAAGTGGCAGAAACGTTTGCGTGACCAAGGACTGGAACTGGGAGTACTTAGAGAATTAGACGTTATGCTCATTACTATAGTGAGGCTTAACGAAGCCACAAAGGCTGGAGAACAGGGCCCTAAACATTTGCAGGAAATTTTTGCGAAAAAACGGGACAATCAGCTAAATAAATTAATCAAGAACACAAATATATCTGAGCAAACCGCTCCTTTAACAGAATTTATGCTATGGCTGCAGACAGAACCATTGCAGTCTGAATATGCAGACAAATCCTTTCACAAATTTATTATTAGAAGATTCAGGTCCTGGAGCAAGAAAATTTTGCAGATGATGGAGGGCAGCCCGGACTTTTCGGATATGAAGAAAGCACATAAAATCAGAATCGAAATCAAGAAATTCCGTTATGTGCTCCTGAGCTTTTCCGAAGTTAATAAGGGCGCGCTCTGCCTGCTGAGAAAATTGAAGCGCCTTCAGGATGTACTGGGTTTCCTTCACGATGACTATGTCAATGGCAGTCTAGTAAAGGACATGGCAGCTAAGGGCAAAGATGCTTCTACCTATGAAGCGGCGCTTTTTACCGGCTGGGAGAGCGCTAAAGTAGAATCTTCTATAGATACATTGCGCAACTTTTGGCCGGATTTTTGTACAGATCTGGCTGCCTGGCGCAACAACTTAGAGCTTTGAATTACTACTTTTGTTCTTGCTGGCAGAAATCTACGGTGAAGTCCAGAAAATTTTGGGCATAGGGTTTTAAAGTGTTGTTTTCATCCCAGGAAATAGTTTGCTGACGCGGTACGTAGGGTTTGACAATGGGAACCGCAACGATATCTTTGTCCGGCATAAAGTCCATGCGGTAACCACGGGTAGTAGATAGGCCAATACAGGAATTGTTGTGAATACGTCGCATACGGGCCAAATAACTGCCGTCTTCCAACTGAATGTTTTTCAGACCGGCCAGGCGCAGCATCAGATCCTGCCACATGGCCATAGAAAAGTTTGTATTATGCAAAGTAAAAAAAGTCTCGTTTTCACAGGCGCTTAGGTCAATGTTTTTATACTTGGCCAGTCTGTGATTTTTATTGACAATAAGCAGGGGCTTTTCTTCGGGGAACAGCGATTTTTGTTTTAAGGTCTGCCTAGTGAAATCATGAGCGTTGCCTAAATAAAAATCGATTTTCAAATCAGGGTCATTCCACATTTTAATGTCTTGAACCAAAAAGACAATTAACTTAATCTGGGGATGACTTTTTCTGTACGCTGCGAATAAGTCATCCCAGTACATAGGATTGGAGATGGCGATTCGCAGTTTATATTTTTTGAAGGCAAGCTCTTCTACAGCATCATGAGCCCGCTCTAATTGCAGCAGGGCATTTTTCACATAGTTATAATAAAGCTTTCCTGCTTCATTAAGGGCAATACCGCGGCCTACATGGTCAAAAAGCGGTGTGCCTACTTCCTTTTCCAATTTCTTTATGGTGTGGCTGAGGGCAGGGGTAGAAATCATTAATTCATCCGCAGCCCGGCTAAGATGTTCCGTTTCGGCTACCTTACAAAAATACTTTAATTGCAGTAATTCCATAGAACCTCCTTATTGTTGCATTATAAGTTAACAACAGTTGCTAAAAATAGCCATTATCATTTCTCTGCTTAATGCTATAATAAACTTAAAGCTTAAGAAAAACAAGGACGTTTATAAAAGCTGTGTCCTTGAAAAAAGGGATGTAGAAAAAAATGAGCAATGCATATCTTCTAGACATTGTAATAATTTCATTTGCAACTGTACTTTTATCTTTTATTGCACCTAAAATTAAACTTCCCGCTGTTGTGGGTACTATTATGGCAGGATTGATTATAGGACCTTCCTTCTTGAATCTTCTTCAGGGTACGGTTTTTATCAGCGAAATTGCTCAAATAGGTGTTATCTTCCTTATGTTTACAGCCGGTATTGAAACAGATATCGCAGCCATGAAAAAAGTTGGCAAGGCGGGATTCGCCATTGCTTCCTTGGGGGTGCTGGCACCCATTATTCTAGGCGGCTGGGTAGCATATTGCTTTAATGACAGCGTGCAGGATGCGGCCATGCTACAAAACGTTTTCGTAGGTGTTGTTTTAACCGCGACTTCCGTAAGTATAACTGTGCAGACCTTACGGGAATTGGGTAAACTCAATACAGATGTGGGTAATGCCATTCTTGTGGCAGCCGTAATTGACGATGTGCTTGGCCTTATCTGCATAACTGTTGTTTCTAGCTTGGTAAACAAGACGGTAAGTGTTCCGGTGGTGCTCTTAAAGATTGCAGCTTTCTTTGTTCTAGCGGCAATTACGGGCAAGCTGGCACAACTGTTATTCAATAAAATGGGCAGATGGCTTGATCATCGTACTATTAATGGGCCGTTTCTCATGGTTCATGTGCTGTGCTTCTGCTTTGGAATGGCCTATGTTGCGGAAACATATTTTGGCGTAGCAGATATAATAGGTGCTTTCTTAGCAGGATTAGTTTTGAGAACAACGCCTTTGGCAAATATTATTGATAGATATATTCAGCCGGTGTCAGTGGTTTTCTTAAACCCCATTTTCTTCGCTAACATCGGCTTGAACATAAATCTGCATTATATTAGTCCCACTTTGTTTTACTTGTCTGCGGCCTTGATTGCGGTGGCCGTTGTGTCCAAACTGATTGGCTGTGGATTGGGCGCCAAGCTTTGTGGTTTTAGCTTTAAGAAATCTGTCCAGGTTGGTTGTGGTATGATTTGCCGGGGCGAGGTAGGTCTTATTGCTGCCAACAAAGGCATGGAATTGGGATTAATGCCTAGTAACTTTCTGCCGGCCGTTGTAGTGGTGGTTTGTGCAACTGCTGTGATTACACCAATTCTTTTGCGGATTACGATGAGTGAGACTCCCAGCCTATCCGTGCGGGAAGTTACCCAATGGACATCTGCCGGTTTCCGCAAGCTGCCGGGAGGCCTTCCCAGAGCTTTGGTTGCCCGTGTTGTTCATAACAAAGAATAAATCGGTTACCTCCGTTTCGAACTCCTTACCCTTACCCAAAAAAAGCGTTACAAAGGGATTGGCCTTTGTAACGCTTTTTTGGCGTTTTATTTCCCCGCTTAAAGGCGGGGACACTCTCTTTAGCGGTTATTAAAACAATTTCAAAATGCCTCAAAATGGATATTTATAAATACTCATTTTGAGGCATTTTGTATTAAGACTTAGGACTAAAGTAGCAGCACAGAAAAAATATTTAAATAATTGCGTCTTTAGCCTCATGAATTAAAAACCATATTGCTTTAGAATCAAAACAAATAGAAAAAGAAATTCAATGGAGTGGTTTTATGAAGGTTAAATTTTTTTTACCAATACTATTCTGTCTTTGTTTCAACTTTTTAGAGATAACACGGGCGGCTCCCATCACCTCTCCCTTTGGCTGGCGTATCCATCCCATTAGTGGCCAGTGGGCATTTCATACAGGGGTGGATATTGGATATGAAGAAGGGACGGAGATTGTGGCCCTGCACAGTGGCACCGTTGTATATGCTGCTCCCTATGGCGGTTATGGTAATTGTGTAATTATCGAAGACAGTGCAGGTGACCATCAGCTATATGCACATAGCAGCAGGATACTTTGCAGTTATGGGCAAGACATTGCTCAAAATCAAGTAATTGCTTTGGTAGGAAGCACAGGTAATTCTACAGGACCACATCTGCATGTGGAATATTGGAAAAATAGTCAATATGTGAATCCGTTGGAGTTGTGGGAGTAACAATGGGGAAAATAATATTATCGATAATAACCGTATATTATTTAGTGAAAATTGCCTATTTAGATTATAGATATAAATACATTGCAGATAAAGATGTACTTTTAGCCAGTGCTACGGTTTTGATTTTACAGTACATTAGAGGAAATTTACGGGATGCTTTAGGGGGAACAATTATAGCAACAAGCTCAGCAGTACTGCTTTATGTCTTTGCTTATTTAAAATATAAATATGCAGCTTTTGGCAGCGGCGATGTTACACTGTTGTTTTTCTTGGGAAGCCTGGTTGGCTTGGAGAGATTAGCCTCGTGGGCAATGTTCAGTTCCTTGTTTTTCTTAAGTATTATAGGCTTTCAACTTTTGCGGTCAGGTCTCACAAGAAAAACAGCAGTGCCTCTTGCACCCTTTCTTAACTTTGCAACTTTATTGTGGTTCGTTGGGGAAAATTTCCTCTGGACACAAGTATTAAGAATAATGCCTTAGGTCTCAAAATTTATGCTTCAAAAAAATAAAATAACTGAAGAAAAGAATGGAAGGGAAAAATGAATAAAACAGTAGTTATTTCTTTCAAAACAGAAAACAAACAAGAGACAAAAGTATTAGCTGTTGATATAGATGAAAAAATACCTAAAGTACAAGTTAAGGATTCTTGTGTCTTAGCAGAAAATTACTATGAAGCCATAGTTCAAGGCAACGTGGAAAAATTGGTCGCAATGTTGGAAGAAATATTAAATCGTAAAGACATGCAAAAACGCTTTTTCCATGTTTTACTGCCAGATGAGCTGATACAAATACAGTGTTATCAAATACCATTGGAAACATTGCCGGATAACAAAGAAAAAAACTTAGAAACTGACGGAATTAAAGAAATCTGCTTGAAAAAATATCAAAAGGAAGTAAACCAAGCGTCTTACAACGTAACAATTATGCGAAAATACGTGGGCGAAAAATCTTGCTATATAACATGTGCTTTTATTTCGCAAAAGATTATAGACAAAATACAAGAAGCCTTTCAAAGTTTAAATTTAGCAGTTTATTATTTAGAACCGCAAATTTATAGTATTGGGGCGCTGATTTACGATAAATACCCTCAAGGTAATGTAGTCTTTAAAGAAGATGCTATTTATTATTTGTTTTCCCAAGAGGGGATGCTTGCCCTAAAAGCACTGGCCGCAGATGAACAGACCAACTGTCAATTGCTTTTAGCCTTGGAACAGAAAACTTTTGAAAGCAAGGGGGAGAAACAAGAAAAACTACGCATCGTGAGGACTGAAGATTTTTATCTTCTGCCTGACTGGGTGGAGCAGGCTGTTCTACTTAATCCAACCTTGGTTATTTATGGATTGGCCGGCCCGGTTGTTCGTTCTGCAGCATGGAATAACTACAGAAAAACAGTTGAGCAGACGGAATTAGAACAAGAATCATTGGACAAAGAGGGAGGAAAAAACCAAATTGGAAGAATTCGGAAATTTTTTAAACGCAAAAAAGAAAAAAATTAATAACTATGTTTATAACAAGCAGAAATATTATTTTGTCTTAAAAACTATAAGTCTCTTTGTTTTCTGGGGTATTTTTTTGGAAGCTTTCGCCTGGGGATATGCTTCGGAGCAATATAAGTATCCTCAAGAAAGTGGCATTGTAGAAAAATATGAACAGGCTCAAATTCTCAATAAAAAGATTAACAATTCTTTAGCTTATGTAAAACAAGCAAAAGATGAAAATCTTGAGCCCATAATGTTTTTTTCGGAAATCGCTGCAAAAAAAGCCCCGGATATGGAGATATTGTCCCTGGTAATGAATGATAAGCAACTAAGCATAGAAGGAACTGCCGCAGATGCCGGAGCGGTAACAGCATTTTCTGCTTCCCTGCAAACTGAAAAATATAAAAATGGGTATGTGGAAAACATTAGTCAAAAAGGTAATAGGGTTTCTTTCAAATTAATAATGGAAAGAAACAAAGAAGCGAGCAAAAACAAATCTACAGAACCGCGGCAGGGGAAAGGAACCGGAAAGAATGCTTAAAGAATTTCAGGAGGACAGTGACAGCAGATTTAAGAGAAAAGTGATAGTTACTTGCAGTATTTTAGGCTTTGCCGTAATTTTCCTTATGGGTCTGCATATAGAACGAACTATTGTCACACAAAAATTGGCTAATAAATATCAAAAACTGCAAAGTGAACAAAAATGGTTAAGCGGTTACAATGCACCCCGGCATCTGCTCTTTTTCAAATCACTTGTTCAGCCCATACAGAGGACCAAAATAGAGAGCGTCCGCCAAGAAAAAATAAGCCTATTACAGCAGAATCAGCTGACTATTAAATCTGTCAGAAATGAGCGGCTGAAAAAAGAAACTAAGGGAAAACGCCTAAATTATGTCAGCAATACGCTTCAAGTAGAGGGCAATTGGGAAAATGTTTCTGCCTGTTTACAGCAGTTTAATCAAAGCTATCTTACGGCTGTTTCTGATATCACCATGAAAAACAACAATAAAAACGGGTTAGTTGATGTAAGTATAAAGTACCGTATTTATTATATTTGAGGGAGGCGACAATATTGCAATGTATTAGTGTAAAACTGCAGGGACTGGTGTATTTTTTAACTTCGCTATTAGCAGCCGCCTTTTTTGGCGGGGTGATTTTCATAACAATGCCGGTTGGGCAGAAAGTATCGCTGCCGTCTCATATAAAAATGCAAGCAACTTTGCCGGAAATGTTAATTATGGCACCGTCGCCTTTTCCCGGCATTGTGGCAGCTGAAAAGGATGCTGTAAATAACGCAAACTCAATGCCGGCGTATGGAGCTCCTACACCGCCGGAAGTACCTGCTATGCCGGGAAATCTGGGTAAGGAGAAACAACAGACTAAATTAACTGTGATCAGCGTACTACCTCCCAATGTAGTTATTCTAAATAATGGCAGCAAGAGTTTTATGGGGAAACAAGGTGACGAAACTAACCTGGGAACTATTGATGAAGTGACCATGTCGGGAGCAGTTATCGGCGGAAAGTTTTATCCTTTGAGCGGCGTTAAAAACCATGCTGATAAGGGCAGCAGCGAATCAGAGATGACACCTGATAAAGAAGAAAGTGAGGAATTAATTAATGCACAGATGCAAAGCATTAAGGCAACGAATGTTGCGCCCCATTTGCCAACAGAAGAAGATTTAGCAATAAAGCATATATCAGGTAAAAAGTCAGAGGAGGAAAAAGGATGCTAATTAAGAAAAAGGCTATTATCTGTGGGCTGTTTTTATGCGGACTAACGTACCCGCTGCAAGCAGCAGAAAGATTTGATGTCAATATGGAAACAGGCACACCCATACTGGAAGCCGTGAAAGCTTTAGGAGCCAGAGCGGACAAAGACGTGGTAGTCAACGGAGAGATTACGGGTACGATTTCGCTCCATTTAGAAAATACAACATTTGGTCAGGCCTTGGATTATATTGCGAAAGTAAGTGGCTTTAATTACTCGGATGAAGGAAAAGTGATTTTAGTTTCACCTACCAGCAAAATGTCTACCACAGAAACGTTCAAAGTAAAGTACTTGGAATTAGCAGAATTAAAAAAACAACTTGGTTTATTTATTCCTTCGGGAAAAATCAATGTTGATAAGGAAAGCTCTACGATTAGTGTGGATGGCAATATAACACAAATAGCCAAAGTAAGAGAATTTTTGTGGAAAAATGATGTAGCACAAAAACAGATAAATGTTCAAGCCTTGGTTATTGAACTGTCCAAGTCAAAAGCAAGAGAAATGGGTCTTGATTTTAGTACTGATAGCTATGCTAAAGGAGATAACGGTATCAGCTGGCTGATTTCTTCCTCTCATGAAGAAACAAAAGGCATTGGCAATGTTTTAGCAAGACCGGCTGTTACTGTGTTTAATGGTAAAGAAGCAAAAATATTAATCGGTGACAAAGTTCCTGTATTTACATCTACATCTTCGGGAAATAATGCCAGTGATTACAGCTCAGCAGTTTCGGTGGAATATAAAGAAGTGGGGGTTAAATTGAATGTGACACCCCGGGTCAATGACGAAGAAATAGGTACGGTAACAATGGATATCCACCCAAGTATTTCTACAATAACCAAATGGGTAGAAAGCGGCAATAATAAAGCACCGCAAATTTCTACGAGGGAAGCTTCTACCATACTTAGGGTTAAAGAAGGAGAAACGATTTATTTAGGTGGGCTATTGCGAGATGAGGAACTTAAAAATATTAAAGCGATTCCTTTCTTGTCCAAAATACCTATTTTGGGAGAACTTTTCAAACATCGGTCTATTTCCAAGGATAAGAAAGAAATCATTATTGCGATTACACCTACGATTATCAAAGAAATAAACGGAGTGCCACAATTTCCCAAAGACCAAAAACAGGGAAGGAGGCCCACTAAAATTTCCGGGGCAGCACAGAGCTTAATTGAAACACAGGAAGAACTGGAAAACCAAATGGCTGATAGAAAAAGAGCCCCAAAAGGTAGAAGGGCAAAAGGTACGAATGCAGCAGAATCTGAAGACAGAAAATAACGATTATATAGAGATATTAAGAAAATCAAGTATTTTTTATAAAAAAGACTTAAGTCAGATGAGTATTTCTCCTGATGTGCTGCATTTAGTGGATAAAAAGTTTTCTTTTGAGCAAATGGTTTTGCCCATGAGTTTTGCAATGGGATGCTTGACCTTAGTTACTGCTAAGGTGGAAAATTTTACTAAATATAATGAGCTTTTGGCAGCAATTAATTTGCAGAAAGAGAAAAAATCACCTGTTACCGAACTGAAATTGTTGCTTTGCGATTTTTCCAATCTGCAGGAAGGGTTTAAGATCGCTTACGGGAAAAAGCTCCTGCAAGAAAATACTTCGGAAGAAAATTCGGATTCTACTCGGGCTATGTTGATAACTGCACAAACGAAAATGGTGGAAAAAATCATTGATGACGGCATAGCTTTTAATGCTTCCGATGTGCATATAACACCATATAGTAAGGGCAGTATTGTGCAGTACCGGGTTGATGGAAAATTGCAAAAAGCAGAAGTGCAGGTTAATGAAAAAAATAGGCCATATGTTATTAACATTATTAAGGCCATGGCATCATTGGATCCGGCCAACAAACTGGTACCTCAGGACGGGGCTTTTAAATATAAAGGTATAGAATTTAGGGTTAATACTTATCCTACTGTCTATGACGAGAAGGTTAACCTGAGAATATTAAATGGCAATACAAAGCTTTTAAAGTTGGCGGATATGCATTTCCCTGACAGGGAAAAAGAAATACTGCAAAGAGTAACACAATATCCTTATGGCATTATTTTAATGACAGGGCCTACGGGACAGGGCAAATCAACAACTCTTTATGCTTGTATGCGAGAAAGAAGTACAGAGGAAAATGTAATTTTATCGGCAGAAGATCCGGTAGAACAACGCATTGAAGGAGCGGCACAAGCTGTCATTAAACCGCTTTTGGATAATGAGGCATGTAGTTTTACCTTTGCCAAAGCGCTGCGTGCTTCTCTGCGTCAGGATCCGGATATCGTTTTTGTAGGAGAAATACGAGACAGAGAAACCGGGATTACAGCGGTACAGGCTTCTCAAACAGGACATTTGCTTTTTGCTACTCTCCACTGCCGCAGTGCTATTCATTCTATTCAGCGTATTGTAGATATGGGAATTGATCGAAACAGTTTTTTAAGTGAAATGGTTTGCATTATTTCCCAAAGATTGCTTGCTGTGAATTGTCCTCATTGCCGAAAAAAAATAATTGCTGATTTAAATAACAGACTTCGCAAGCAGGATTTAGCAAAATTGGAAGAAGGTAAATATTCTTATGTATCTGTAGGGTGCAATCAATGCAACCACACTGGTACTCTGGGAAGAATTCCGGCAATTGAAATAGTTGAGTTTGACAATGCAATTCGGGATTATTTCAGTACTCAGAGAGGACTGGTAGAAACGGAAGAATTTTTACGAAAAAGGGGTTTTCGCAGCTTGTGGGATATGGGTATGGATTATGTTGCACAGGGAAAAGTAAGCCTCAAAGAACTTTTATCCACCTTGTCTCCGGATTATGAAGTGAAAAGTTAGGAAGTGTAAATATGAAACTAGGATTTTTCGAGGGCTTTGCCAGAAAAATAGGGGGACCGGGTCCCATGGATTACTATGTGTTCTGCATCCAGTGTGCTGCTTTCTTAAATGCAGGATTGCCATTGAATAATGCTTTGGAGCAAATAGGTCCTCATCAAAAAAACAAATATCTGAGAGAAAGTTTAAAAAATATCTCCATGAAAATGAAAGCAGGTATGAGTGCCGCAAAAGCTTTTCAGCAAGACGGAAATTTTCCTGCTATCTTTGCACCAACTATTGAATCAGGGGAAAAAGCTTCGGAACTAAAAGAGATTTTCGATAAATTGGGAGACCAAATGTGGCTTAAGGCGACGTTATATTCCAAAATAAAATCTGCCTTGCTGACTCCTAAAATAGCAGGTGTTCTTATGAGCTTACTTATTATAGGCTTTGCCAAAGTCATGATTCCCCAGTACGAAAAAATGTATAAGGAAAGCGGTTTGACAATGCCCTGGCTTACAGAAATGTTTGCCAAAGTCGTAAATGGGTTTTTCAATAATCTTCTTCTAGTGGTAATTGTCAGCTTTGGACTTTACAGATTAGCAGCCTGGTTTTTTACTACCCATCCGGAAATTGTGGGAAAAATAAAGCTTAAAATGCCCATTTACAAACCAATGCATTTTTCTGTTATCAATTATCAATTTACATCAAATTTAGCGCTGATGTTAAATAGCGGTTTAAATATTGTTCCGGCTTGTATGCAAACAGCGAAGGTAGTTGACAATATATTGCTGCAGCAGACAATTATTCAGGCTGCTAAATCCATGATGGCCGGTGCGACTTTAAGTGAGGCTTTTGCTAAAGCGGACAAATACAAATGTATTGATCCTTTAGTCCTAGGATTTATTGATTCCGGGGAAAAAGCGGGGAGTGTTGTGGAAATGCTGGAGGATGCAGCAGAAATACACAAAACTCTTTTGGCAGCTCTTTTGGATAAAGTTTCGACAAAATTAACTATTTTAGTTATTACTCCTATGGGATTAGCAATTGTGGGAATGTATTTAATGAGTTTACTTCCTATGATTTCCTATTTTGATAAGCTGATAAAGTGAGGAAAAAGATGAAGCGGAGAAAAGGTTTTACTCTAATTGAACTTATGGTGGCATTAGGATGTCTTATTACTATCGGTTATTTCGCTTACCTTGGCATACATAACCTTATAGTTTTTTCTAAGGCTTCTGCAGCTAAAGCCGGTGCAGCTAATTTGGCGGGAGCAGTGATTAAATACAAGTATGAAATCGGTGCCTTTCCTCCCAGCTTACAATCTTTGACAAATAAAAAAGCAGGGTTTTCCCAGTATGGACCATGGATTGTGGAAACTGACCTTAAAGACCCATGGGGCAGGGAATATAACTACAGTTACAGT
>Ga0172378_10003787_pt1 | contig 14226 bp, 14 predicted proteins | sample GrowelOW332metaG_FD_119755 | JGI IMG/M metagenome (GOLD analysis project Ga0172378, IMG submission 119755) | Groundwater microbial communities from an aquifer near a municipal landfill in Southern Ontario, Canada - Pumphouse #3_1 metaG | ecosystem: Environmental > Aquatic > Deep subsurface >... | reverse complement strand
TTCTCCTGTGATGAAGGGTGTCATTTCTTCGATGATACGGGCTTCGGCTTCGGTAAAGCTTAGTGCGTCAACCAGATAAGGCTCTGTTACCTTTTTCTGCATTCCGTTTTCTATTGTCTTGTCGTAATTGATTTTACATTCAAACCAAGTATGCATTGCCATAATATATTGTTTTTTAAATTTGTGCACAAAGATAATGTAAATCGCTTAATAAAAGCAAATTTAAGAAAGAAAATGTTTATCCGGATTTATTGTTTTTTTGTTTTCAGCTTTGCGATCAGATACAGTCCCGGTGTTTTTATTTCCGACCATTTGGTGTTCCAGATCAGACACCAGATCGGTGTGCTTTTTTTGCCGTAGTTGGAGAGGGCGATAATGGCGTTTCGCTGTGGTGTGTCGTTGATGCGGAGATTGTTGAGGGAGTTGATCAGGGCCACGTAATTGTGCGTTTTGGGGTTGAGTGCGTAGGCCGGGACACAGTTTTCGGCGTAGGCTGCGGTGGCGTCAAAGCAGGGGCAAATCTTGGTCCATTCGGAGGGCTCGATCAGTCCGTCGTTGTTGAGGTCGGGGCTGAGGTCGCGATGACCGCAAACGCGGCAGTCTGGGAATTCATTGTGTATGGCCCGGATGACTGCCTGCAGTGATCGTTTCTGCTGGGGCGTGCGGGTGTCTTGGGGCTCGCCCTGTTCGTTCAGGCCTCCTTCGTAGCAGATGCCGATGCTGTTGGCGTTGTGGCCGAAGGCGTGGGCTCCTGCGATTTCTACGGGACGGGTGGAGATGAGGGCACCGTTCTTGCGGATATAGAAGTGATAACCTGTGCCCTTGAAACCGCGCTCAAGATGAGCGCGTTCAAGGTCTTTTTCGGTGAAGGTTTGGTTGCTGCGGGTGGCGGAACAGTGGATGACGATTAAATTGATTTTTCTCATGGTTTTTCTTTTTGTTGTTATCGTGTTTCTGTTTGGTTTGTTTATTTCTGTTCTTTCGATGTTTTGTTTCTGTTGCGCAATTCGCAATCGGCCTTGATGCATTGCAATTCCGAAGATTTGATGAGCTGCTCTTTGAGTTGGTAAATCTCTTCGTGAAGCTCTTTTATTCTATCGCTCAGGTCGCAATAATCGGTCACTACTTTTTCGAGCTTCTCGATCAGAAAGCCGTATTGGTTTTTCACCAGTTCTCCGAATTCAATAATTTTTTCTTTGTCTGCCTCGGAGGTCTTTGATCCGATGAATGGGATGATTCTGACGATGATTTCTATGATTTTGTTAATGATATCTTTCATGTGATTTTTTTTAAAATTAGTTATCGTATGTGGGGAATAATAAATGGGCTGACGGTTTAAATGGTTGGTTACTAATGGCTGTTGTTGGTTATATAGGGCTTCTAATGGTTGGCATTGGTTGTTTGTGGTTGTTGTTGGCTATTTGTGGTTACTAATTGTTGTTATTGGCTATTTATGGCCTCCAATGGTTATTTATGGCTCCTAATGGCAGTTATTGGCTATCGATGGTTGTTCATGGTTATCTATGGTAGTTTATGGTAATTCGTGGTTATTTCTGGCTTCTAATGGTTATAAATGGCTGCCAACGGTTATCAAAGAAAGCGATTCGTTGTTCCTGTTTTTGCAACATTCCTTTTCGGGTTGCGGGATACGTTCCGGCCCGAAGGGTTCCGGTATCTGATTTCTCTGCAACCCCGTTGCGGTGATCGATTTGTCCGATTGATTTGAACATGATTTTTTCTTTTTTTTACCGTATGGCAGACATTATCTTATTGCCGTCAAGCCTGTTATTCCGGTGGCTCTGTTATGCTAACGGATCCGCAGGTGTGTCGCCTGAATCATCGCCGCCGCTTTTGCTATCGGAGTCTTTGGTCTTGAGCACATCGGCAAGGTCTACAAACACCAGCTTGTCTTCGGCACGGGTGGACACGAGGCTCGGCTTGATGGTGGTGGAGGCACGGAAGTTGATGTGTACGGATTTGATGTTGCCCGATACGCAGTCTTCTTCTTTTTTTGTGCCCTTGGTGCGTGCGGTGAGCGAGAACACTCCGAAGTCGGCAATATTGACGGTTTTGCCGTTCAGCAATTCTCCCATCATGCACTCAACGAAATTGGTCAGCACGCTCTTGATATCACCCAATGAGAGCGAACTGGTGTTCTTCATTTTTGCGGCAATGAGCGGCAGGGTGGACGATTGCCCCAGCGTGACCAACTGCGGATAATACTTGCCCACGGAAGTTTTGTCACCGGGCTTTTTGCGAAGAATCTTTTTGAAGATAATAGACATCTTTTTTGAGATTTAAGATTATTGATACTTGAAATAACTGTGATGCAAAGATACGGCATCAGGATTGGCGAAAGTTCTTCAAAGTGCTTCGGTGGACTTCAAAAGACTCAGGTGTGCTCAGAAGTATTCAGAAGTATTGCAAAAGCCCTGATATTTATTCTCAAAAAGCCCGTCAAAAGCTTGTTCACGTGGCATATTTTTAGTATATTTGTGTCAATAAACGAAACGATAAATATTAACAAAAAAGAACTAAGAAATGGAAAAAGACCGATCAGTGGCCGAACAGCCGTTCATCATCAGGCCATACTTGAAATCAGAGCTTGCCGGACTGTATAATCCCGAATTGTCGGCCGTCTATGCGTTGCGCAAACTTCGTGGCTGGATCAATCATAACGATGAGTTGCGTGAGCATTTTTATACCGAGCGTGAGAGCAAAAAAGACGTGGCGTTCAGCAAACGGCAGGTGAGGATGCTTGTTGAAATTCTGGGTGAACCCTGATGCGTGACCGTCCGTCCCCGGGGTAGGTGGAGAGGGCGGGATAAACAAGAGTTAGCGTGATAAGAACTGAAGATTTCGATATTTCTTCTGTTCTTGTCACGCTAACTTTTGTTGTTATCGGGCGGGGAGCGGGATTAATCCGGCCCGATGGAGAACTGATCGGGTGATGGGGCGAAGAGACTGGGTTCTTGCTCTTTGATGGTTTGCTGCCAGTGCCCTTTTTCTCTGAGGATGAAATCCGCCAGATCGAGCTTTGCGGCTTTCTCATCGGCGGTGGCCTTATTCTCAATCTCGTCGGAGAGCATGATGTTGAAGCCGTTATTTCTCATGAGCACGGTCTTTTCGTTCCATGCGCCAAAGGCGTCGGCATCGGCAAAGAGGGAGATGTTACGGTCTTTGATGGGCAGGAGTTTATCCTCGGTCAGATTGCCCACACCGCCGGTGGCCAGCCAGACGTTTTGAGGAAATTCCATGGCGCAGATTACGGCCGTCTTTTCGCTCTCCACTACGCAATGCAGCTTTTGGGAAGCATCAGGAGCGGCGGTCAGGTGAAGTCCGAAGAGGCACTGCTCGAGGTTGAAATTCTTCTTGATTCCGTTGCAGTTGTGTATCCAGCCCACCGCTCCCTCCTCGTGCAGACGGTGTCCGGTGAGGGGGTCGTACTTCATGATTTTTCCGGTGCGTACACGGTTGCCGCGGTCGATTTGCCAGAAGATGGTGTCGCCGTTTCTGGTCAGTCCGAGTTTGTAGAGGTTGACCGCGGCGGCCACCTGTTCCTGCGTGTAAATCGATTGAAGAAATTGGCAGAAACTGCTTCTGTCGCTTATCGTTTTTTGCATCTGTGCCGTCGGTATCGTGTCGAAAAGAGGGCTGTTGTTATTCATTTTTTTATAATTTAAGTTGTTATTGATTCTGAATTCTTTGATATCCACACCCGTATTCTTGGCCATGAGCAGAAAAGTGCCGATGCCGATCTTCCTGTTGGTGTGCTGCGTGCATCGGGCGAACTTCTTTTCTGTTTCGGCCATCTTGTACTTGTGCGATGAGGAACTCAGCAGGTGGAAAAGGTCTTTTCCCTCATCGCCGAGCTCCGACAACGACATGCCCAGCCGTACCCAGTGGTCGTACTCGTCGGCTACGAATCCGCGCATGAGCATTTCGCGTGCTATCTCTTTGTAATTATATTTTATATCCATTATTCTTGTCTTGAAAAAATGGTTATGGGGGTGGTCTGGGTCTGGGTCTAGGGAGGTTATCTATAGATACTCCCTAAAGACCCAGACCCAGACCACCCCACATACCTCACTTCTGAAAGGTGTTTGGCGTAACTGTTATTGTTAATAATTAATACTATAGAATCCTGCTTCATTCTTTTCGATCACGTTGTTTTCGACGGCCCTTTTGATTTGACATTTGGCCTTACCGATGCCGAAATTCAATCGTTCGCCCAATATCCGCACAAGGTCGGTGTAGGCGATGGAAGAGGAGGCAGGCATGACGGCCTTGAAATCGGCTTTGAGGCTTTCTTTCTTATTCGTTTTGCAGGGCATGTCGGCCAGTATGGGAAATCCCGATTGGTCGATGGTGAAAGTGGTGCTGGGCACTTCCTTGTTGCGCCCGTAGGCTTCTTTGGCCACGGTGAAGTCTCCTTCGCGAGTGAGGTTGATCACTGTTTCGCACTTTCTTATGAGCATCGACCCCAAGTGTCCCCGCTGCTTGTCGGTGAAGGGGTTGGTGTGGAGCACGCAAAGGATGTGGCAGTTATATTCGGAGCTGTTTTTCATGAGCCATGAAACGATGTCGGATGCTTCGGCGGCATCATTAACGTCAGTCACGAGGTCGGCCACACCGTCGATGAGGCAAAACGCGGGTTTGTATATCTTCAGGGCTTGCTCGAGAGCCTGTAGTCTCGTCTCCGGAGTGAGCTTGCGAAAGTTGATCACCTTCAGGTTCTTGTTGTTCTGCCCGGCATCCCAACCCATCATGTTGTGTATGCGCCGCACCACGTTGTAAGTGAACGGCATGCCCTGCTCCGTGTCCACCAGCAACAGGGGACTTTTGATGTTGCCCGGCTTGAACCCCAGATAACCTTCTTCGCTCAGATAGGCTACCGTGATAGCGCTCAGAAAGAATGTTTTTCTTGATTTGGCCGCTCCGCTCACGCAACTGATCTCGCCTACCGAAAAGAGATTGGTGCCGTCTTTTGTTAATATCGGTTCCGGCAATTCGATGTCTTGCGAGAGATCTATCAGAAAGGGAGATTCTTTAAAAAAATTTGTACTGTTTTCTAAGGCTCTGAATACGTTTACGCCTCCTTGTTCATTTGAATCCATAATTGTAAATCTGTTCTTCTTGTTATTAAATTGTTAATTGTGACTACTTAATTTGTTTCTTGTTTTAACTTGATATAATGGCATGATAATATCTCTACTGAATTGTTGAAAAATTCAGATATATATATTAAAATAAATAGATATATTATGGTTATAATAATTATTGAAAAATATAATCAAATATATTATTTTTAATAAGAGGATATATGTTTAATTACCGGAAATAACCGAGATGATATTTGTTCTTGAGTTTTTCATCTTATCAACTATGTTTTTTATGTTATTATTTTATATTATATTTTTTATATTAACCGATACAAAGGTAAATAAATAACTTTTTTAACCAAAAGAAAAAATGATTATTTTCTTCATAATTTTAAAAAAAATCAAAATGAATTGAATACCTTACATTATTGTTTCCTTTTTATTTGATTGCTTATGATGATAGTATTATTCGTTGATTTATTATAACATATATATTGTATTATTATAATGATATATATATTAATAAATATAATTACTTACGTACCCCATATAAACTGTACAGTTTAAAAATAGAGTTTCAAGCTAAAATGATTTTGTAAAATTACAGAGCAATGAACAATTTCTTGATGTAGTTCTTCAAGCAACTACTTATGCCTTAAAAACAAGTGAAGAAAAAAAATAAAAGCATTTCAAAATGCTCTTATCAAAACAGCTATTGGAGAAGTTCCTGACAAAACTAAAAGCCAAATATTTTTAAATTAATTGGATAGATTTACCGTTTGGCATATCAATATTTTAAATTTTATATATAATCCTAGAGAATGGTTCAAACAAGCCAAAAGGAAGCCGACAAGTCACTCATCTTCAGGTATTATATTATTTTTTAGTTCACCATCCCCTTCTACTAAAAAGACGTGAAAAAACATCCTACTTAATATCAAAGCTGATAGAAATATCATATAAAATGCTTTGAGATGTGATTTTTTCACTATATTTGCATTGAAATCAAGTAATAAACATTATGTTAATACGATTTTCTGTCCAAAATTTATTATCTTTTAAAGGAAGAGTTACATTCTCAATGCTTCCCGGAAAAGGGCTTTTAAAGAAAGAACATAAGACGGCACCCGTCAAAGGAGTGTCCGTACTTAAAACCGGCATCGTATTAGGTGCCAACGCCTCAGGAAAATCAAATCTGATCAAGGCTATTGCTTTCGGTAAAATGTTGATTCTGAAAGGTACGGCTATCAATCAACCGATAGAGTATGTGCCATTTAAACTGGATTCAGCTTGCAGGAAGAAGGATTCTCGAATTGAATATGAAATTCAAATTAAGGGAAAGAATTATGCTTATGGTTTCACCTTCAACTCAAAGAGAATAGAGGAAGAATGGTTATACGAGCTATCAAAGAAAGGGGAGAAGAAAATCTTTGAACGTACGGCAAAAGCCGAAAACATATTTGATATTGAGCCCCTTTTGAAATTGAATAAATCGTCGGAAGAGAAACAGTTCCTATTATTTTTGACCAAGGCCACGCCCGATAATCAGCTGTTTCTGCACGAAATCCTTACGCGAAGGATGAAAGACAATGTGAGTAACATTGATGATTTGCAAAATGTGTTAGACTGGTTCATTAATTCGTTGAAAGTAATATTTCCTGATGATAAATATAAGGAAGGTATTAAATCCGAAGTAACGAATAATGAAAAGGTACAACGTATATACGAAGAATTACTACGTTACTTTGATACCGGAATTGACGGTATATGCCTAAAGGATGTTGAATTGAGTAAGATTGGTATTCCTGAAAAGGTGCTTCAAAAAATAAAAGATGATTTATCGAATATTAAATCCGACAATGTTCGTTCTCTTTTGTCAACCCAAGAAAATACATACTTTATTTCCATAGATAAGAATAAATTGAAAGCTCAGAAGTTTATGACTAAGCACCAAGTGAAAGGTACAAGCAAACCTGAGTATTTTGATACAGCTGATGAGTCGGACGGTACGAACCGTATCATCGACTACATACCTCTGATTATCGATCTTTTAAAAGGTGATAAAGTCTTTATTATCGATGAGATGGAAAGAAGTCTGCATCCCAATCTTATTTATGATTTGTTTGATCTATTTCTTTCACACTGCGATGGGGTGACGAGTCAATTAATCATTTCAACTCACGAGTCATCGTTGCTAACACAGAAATTGTTGCGTAAAGACGAAATCTGGTTTGCCGTGAAAGATGAGGAGGGAGCCAGTCAGCTCCACTCTCTCGAAGATTATAACGTTCGCTTTGATAAGGAGATCCGCAAAGATTATTTGTTAGGAAGATTTAAAGGAGTACCTCGCTTGAGGAGTCGCTATGATTTGACAGAATTGTTTAATTTTAAATAAGACCTTCTTATGCCGCGAGAAACGCAAGAGTTAGTCCGCAAAGGCGGTTTTATGAACGCCGAGAAATTTTATGTTCTTTCATATGAAGGAGAGGTAACTGAGAAAAAATATTTTCAGGATTTACGTGATTCTGAACTATTCAATAATTCCGGAAATATTGAGACCATTCCCTTGAAACGTCCTTCTAAATCCAGTTCAAATCCGTTGGAAGTTAAGAAACTACTTAAAAAGGCTAAAGAAGATTTTAATTTTAAACCTACGGATGATTTTGGCTAATAATTGATCGGGATGATTGGTCAACCATACATCAAGTAGACCTGCCAAAATTGGCTGATGATTGTAGAGTAGAGCATAATTTCTTTTTGGCACTAAGTAATCCTTGTTTTGAAATTTGGTTGATATTGCATCTGAAAGATTTATCAGAGTTTAATGAAAAGGAGCTGAAGTTGTTGTGTGAGAATCCCAGGGTAAGTTGCAAAAAGCATTATGTGGATACCGTAATCGATGAATCGATGGATAATGGCCGCGGATACAATAAACGGCCGAATCCCCGAATCTTTTTGCCACATACGCGGGAGGCTATTGAGCGAGCAAAAGCTTTGAGCAAAAACAGGGAACTATTTCCTTCAGGCATAGGTACTGATGTATATAAGTTGGTAGAAAAATTAATAAAATAGCCGTATCATTCGACAAATAATTCTCTACTGAAAAATAAGGTCTTTGTTTAAACCAGGAGTGTATCTTATTGCATTCTCTGTATGCAGTTTTATATCCCTAAGCAGTTTCGTAATACCCACCAAATCAGGAGTACAATGAGGCTTCCCCAAATCGTCCACTTATTGTTTACGGCAAGGTAAAAACGGGGATACCTCTTACGAGTTATTTCTGCCATGAAGAGTACAATCATTACAGGGATGGCTAATATCCACAGAGCATTCATCTTGAATGTTGTGGATAAATCGCCGTGCAGAAGAGCATGAAGGGCTCTTTGTGATCCACATCCGGGACATCGTAATCCTGTAATGGCATGAAACGGACATGGCATAAAATGATACTGCGAAGGATTAAATTTATAATATATTTCTCCGCATGTGATGACAAGTAGCAAAATGATTGACCACTTGATATACTTAAAATATCGATTTAAAAATTTATGAGTGATACGCCAATAACTGTTAGTGTAAGATATAAGGCATATATTGTGATGCCGGTTATAAAAGCAATTTTCGTCCACTGTCCGGCTTGTTTGGAAGTTTTTTCTGCCTCGGAATAGTTCTTTTCATTAAATGTACTGCTGACTTTAGCCGCATACACAATGCCGACAATGCCAAAAGGAAGACAACAAAAAATTGTAGCAAGTATGGATTCGGCCAGCCATGTCTTTGGACAAGTTTGTTGAGTGCCCTGAGGCATACTTGGTGGTGTTTCGGTATTTGGTATAGAAGGTGGATTATTAAGTATTATTGATTGTAGTTCGGGATACTCGGCTGCTTTTTTCCACTGTTCTTGTCCTTGTACCCAAATTAAAGTATTAGCATTGATTGCTTTTGTTTTTAAATCATCCCAAGAAAACGGACCGGACTGTTTTTCATTCTCAATAATAAAATATTCCATAACGTTTTTTTAATAAAGTATTAATTATTTATTTTAGTATATATTTTACAAATAAAAAGTTAATTATTTGCCAAATATAATATTTAAAATTAATAAATAAAAGAAAATATTAATATATTTATGTATTTACTACCCGTTGGCGGAATTAAATTAGCGCATATTTAGCTTTTCTAATTATCCGAAAAACAGCAGACTGATTTGTGAGAAAATAAATAACGTTATTATATAAGTATTGTCATCAGAAAATCACACCTACTTTAAACATGAGTGAGTTATGACTTAGCTGCTCTTGAAATTCGGAGGTGAAATGCTTATCCTGATAATGTTTCAGGCGTTGAAGTTCTTGCAATTCATAACCTACGCCAAAAAGAAGTCTGGCTTTCTTCGAAACGGCGTACTCAATTCCTATGGTTGGAGAGAGCAAAAAACCTCCATTGGTCTCTTTTGTCAATGCAAATGAATAACCCGCTTCGCAATTGATATACGGAGTGATCTTTCGAGCTTTAGTTATCTTGAATTTCACATCGGCAAATAATGGCAAGAGTGTCTTTTCGTAAATGGAGAGTCCTGTTCCCGCACCGATAGCCAGGCGTGGGGTTATATTATAATAACTGGAGATTTGCCAGGTGAAAGGAGTCTTGGACGGCGTACTTATTGGCAGTCCGGTTCCAATGGTAGTTGAGTATGAGAGGCGATGATCTCCGGTTTGTCCGTAAGCAAGGGTTGCCATGCCGAATAATATAGAGATGAGTAGAGTCTTTTTCATTATTGTACGTTTATTGTTATTTGTTTTATAATATGAAGTGCTGTGGTAAGGGTCGAAACATCCGACTGCACATTACCATCTGTTCCATCCGGACTACTATGTCCGATAAGCTCTGCCCTGAATGTTTTTTTATTTGAGGTTAAATCCACTATTGCGGCATAGACCACGGCAGGTTGCCCGCTACCCATCTTGCCACCTGAATAATTGGCATCACCAATCTTTGCGGACTTTGGATAGTATTCATTAAAATCAGTTGAATTGTTAACCTCTATTTTTACCACAAACTGCTTCAGTTCGTTGTTCGGTTTTATCTTCATGGTAAAACTCTTTGTCGGAGTTGCTCCCGAAATTCCATCAACCAGCGGTCGTTTTTTTGTTGGCAGGTAAAGCCCGTCGTCATATATCACACCACGAGAGTAGCACCAATGCGGAAGGGCTTCTTTTCGCCTGTTACCACCTGCGCTTTGCCATGATTCCGTTGCTATTTTATGGGTTACATAGATTGTAGAGAGATAATTTCCCTGCAAATCTTCTGTCCATATTGCCATCTGAGGTGGATTTTTCTTTTTTATTCCCAGAAAAAGAGGGAAGTCGTGCAGGTAGTCATCTCCCTGCTCAATGGATATCTTCAGGTCATTTGTTTGATACTCAATCAGATCATTGTTGCACGAGTTGCATAGAACTGCTATGCAAAAGATTAATGCTATATTCATTTTATTCATATTATTTTTGTTTTAACAACCAAGAGTCTATTAGTCTGTTTATTCCGTTTCCCATCTGTATCCAGCCTTCATCCTGTTGAATATTTATTCCGTTATATATAGGGCAATTCTCTTCCAGTAGCACTAAATAACTGATGGAGGATGTTACCAGGGTTGCCATAAAAGCTACTTCACTTGTCGGACGTCCCGAAACTTTACTTACACACGCTACAAGTTCCATACCTTTCGTCTCTCTGCGGTGGCGTAGCTCTGTAACAAAAGAGTTGTTGGCAGCCAGTTCCCAGCGGTAGAGTCGGCGAAGCGTGTAATTTTCTCGCATTGTCTTGATTTGATTGGCAAATATTGTCTTGATGAAATCTCCCAAATGCTCTTTTTCCGGAACCTCCAGTTTAGCGTTTATCCAAAAATCATATTGAGCAATGTATGCCGATATCAGTCCGTCCAAAGAGTTGAAATAGCGGTATATCAACATTTTTGAAACTCCTGCCTTTGCGGCAATAGCGTTTATCCCGAGACCTTCAAAGCCTACCTCTTCGACCAACACGTGTACTGCGTTCAATAGATTTTGCTCTGTTGCCTGTCTGTTTTTTATCAATTCATTTCCCATAAGTTTTTATGTTTGTTACTACTTGGTCACAAAGATAAGTTACTTATCGGTAACATCAGCATTAAATAGCAAAAAAAAATAAAAAAATATTTTGATGGGGGAAGAAATTGTGCAACTGGCACATCCATGTCCGATAGTTTGGACTTTTTTTTTGAGCTAAAAAACTCATTCCGTTGGCAACGGATGGCAACGAATCCTAACGGAAGATGGCGAAATTTGGGTAGTGGTAGCTAATTTGCTTGCTGTACGGAAATGAGAATTCCGGAGGATTTTAAATATTAGTTTTGAAATGATCAATATCTTCGTCAAGAATAAGATATCTCTTGCTATCCGCTTCAGTGATGGGTCTAATAGGTTTGCAAGGAACGCCGAAGGCGAGATAGTTGTCGGGAATATCTTTGGTGACAACACTCCCTGCGCCGATGACTACATTATTACCAATATGTACACCTCCTGTGATAACCACGTTGCAGGCTATCCATACGTTATTGCCGATATGAATCTCTTCGGCATATTCGGCCATTGTTGTTTTGCCGTTTTCGTCTATACCCATTCGTTCTCTTGAAATCAGGGGATGTGTGGTAGCCATTAATGAAACATTTGGGCCGAAACAAACATGATCACCGATAAGGATGCGGGCATCGTCCATAACCATAAGGTTGAAATTGGCAAAGAAGTTTTCTCCAATGAAGGTGTGGCAGCCGTAATTAAATTGAATGGGACCTTGAAAATAATAAGTCTTGCCGATGCTCCCTATGAATTCTTTTATGATGGGCAATCGATCGGGTGCATATTCGTCCATTGAATTATAACGTAGGCATGCTGCGTGTGCTTTATGCTTGATATCTCTTAATTCTTTTTTACGGGGATCAAACATTTTTCCTGAGAAAATCTTTTCTTCTTCTGTCATTTCAATCGTATATTTGAAACAAAGATAGTTTGTTTGTTGCAAATATCATTTATTAAAAGAATATTTTCTGTCGTTTTAATAATAGTGTATACGCCAATTTTTATTTGGCGTATACACTTAAAGAAATCATTAAAATGTCTAGCTAAGTCTATGTAGAAGTAATTAATGAAAAAGTAAAATACAGCTTTTGTTTTTATATCTTATTATAAAATAAAGAATACATGAAATACTGCGTGGTAATATTGATATTGTTAGGACAAGTTTGTTTATTACAAAAATTACATGTAAGTTTGTCGTCAAAAATACAAAGAGAATGAAGGTTCTATTGAAGAAAATCATGCCCGATGCGATAGCCATCGTCATATTTGTTCTTATTTCATTGGTGTATTTCTTTCCTGCCGATATTGAGGGAAGAGCGTTGTCACAGCATGATTCGGTAGCTGGCGCAGGTTCCGGTCAGGAGGCTAAGGAGTATTTTGAAAAAACCGGTGAACATACCCGATGGACAAATTCCATTTTCGGAGGAATGCCGACCTATCAGATGTCGCCGAGTTACGGTTCTACCAATTCTTTATCCATTGCCGAACGGGTATATCATTTGTTTCTGCCCGATTATGTGCAGTACATCTTTATTATGTTGTTGGGCTTTTATATCTTGATGCGTGTATACAACTTCCGTGTACCGCTATCGGTATTGGGTGCCGTTATCTGGGCTTTTTCTTCTTATTTCTTTATTATTATAGGTGCAGGCCACATTTGGAAATTTGTCACGTTGGCTTATATCCCGCCCACGATAGCCGGTATGGTACTTATCTTTCGCGGCAGATATGTGCCAGGCGGATTGCTTACGGCCTTCTTTGTGGCGATGCAGATTCGCTCCAACCATGTGCAGATGAGTTATTATTTCTTGTTTGTCATGCTATTTATGTTCATTGCCTATTCGGTGGATGTTCTTCGTCAAAAGGATTGGAAAAGGTGGGGCAAGGCTACATCGATGTTGCTGTTGGCAGGTGTTTTGGGCATTTGCATCAATCTTTCAAATCTCTATCACACATATCAGTATAGTAAGCAGACAATGCGTGGCAAGAGTGAATTGGTGAAAGCTGCTGCTGATGATGTTGCCAATCAGACACATAGCGGACTCAACCGCGATTACATCACTCAGTGGAGTTATGGGATAGGTGAGACTTGGAGTCTGTTGGTACCTAATGTAAAAGGTGGTGCTTCCATTCCGTTATCTTCTAATGAGACCGGAATGGAAAAGGCTGATAATCAATATATGAATATTTATAGTCAGCTCGGACAATATTGGGGTGAACAGCCCGGTACGGCAGGTCCGGTATACGTGGGAGCCTTTGTGGTCTTTCTTTTTATTCTCGGAGCATGTTTGGTCAAGGGGCCGATGAAATGGGCTCTTGTTGCTGCCACGCTGTTGTCTATCCTCTTATCGTGGGGAAAGAATTTTATGGGTTTCACCGATTTCTTTCTCGACTACGTACCGATGTATGATAAGTTTCGAGCCGTATCATCCATTCTCGTTATCGCTGAGTTTACTATTCCCTTATTGGCCATATTGGGCTTGAACGAGATATTAAAGAAACCGGAAATCCTTATCGAACGACGTAAAATAACGTTTACTGCCTTATCTCTTACGGCTGGAGTGAGCCTGATTTTCTATCTGTTTCCTTCGCTCTTTTTCTCTTCTTATGTTTCCGGTATGGAGATGGCTACTTTGCAAAAATATATACCTGCCGATCAACTCGGTGGTTTGCTTGATAACCTTCAGACTATTCGTCGTGCCATCTTTACGGCCGATGCGGGCAGAAGTTTCATCATCATCCTGATTGGTTTTGCCCTGCTTATGGCACTGGCCTACAAGAAGATCAATGCCCGGGTGACGGTAGTTGCTATTACTGTACTTTGTCTTTTTGATATGTGGCAGGTTAACAAGCGTTATTTGAATGACGGGATGTTTGTGGATAAACAACAACGCGCCTCGGCTTTTGTTCCGACGGCTGCTGACAAAGTGATCTCGCAGGATAAAACGCTCGATTATCGGGTGTTGAATTTTGCCTCGGATACTTTTAATGAGAACGAGACAGCCTATTGG
>Ga0172378_10003786_pt1 | contig 14227 bp, 25 predicted proteins | sample GrowelOW332metaG_FD_119755 | JGI IMG/M metagenome (GOLD analysis project Ga0172378, IMG submission 119755) | Groundwater microbial communities from an aquifer near a municipal landfill in Southern Ontario, Canada - Pumphouse #3_1 metaG | ecosystem: Environmental > Aquatic > Deep subsurface >... | reverse complement strand
TTCTACAGGGGGACTCTGGACGGAACGGTGCCGACGATCGAGCAGATACGGAGCGCCGAGGAGGATGCCGCCAGATGCCTGTTCGGGATGAGAAGGGCGGTCAAGAGAAAGACCCCTTATGAAATTAACAAAGATTTTCAATACGGCGGAATTTCCTTATGAAACCGACCCCCGAACCGACCCCTGCATATCAACGCAAATAGCTATAATGCGTATTTTTGTAATCCTATAGGGGTCACCAGAAAGCCCGCCGGGGCACGTCCCAAGCGGGCTTTATTCAGCGGAAGTAGCTCAGTTGGTAGAGCGTCGGCTTCCCAAGCCGAAGGTCGCGGGTTCGAACCCCGTTTTCCGCTCACTAAACAAGTGATAGCCAAAGTATTGAACGTATCACTTAAACCAATGCTTAAACATGAACATTAGCCGCCGGAGGGTACTTCCCAAACCTTTTCGGCGGCTTTTTCATACGACCGGCACCCCTATCTTGTGCCATTTTACGGTGCACCAAATTAACGCACTTTTATCACGCTTTTAGCTTTTTATTAACAAAAACCGTCCCCGATTCCGTCCCCTCGATTTTTCTTATTATATTTATCAAAAATTTTCAGAAGGATATGAGGGTGAATTTCAACCTTAAGGATAGGAAGGCAACGGAATCCCTGGTGTATGTCATCATCTGGAATGGAGGCAGGCGGCACAAGAGGAGCACGGGGGTATCGGTGCGGACGGACCGATGGGGCGGAGGCAAGGGCAGGCTGACGACCGATACCGAGGTGGAGGCAAGGCTGAGGGAGATACGGCTGGCTTTGGAGGAGCGGATAAACGACCTGTCGACCCCTACCGAAATAGACGCCGCCTTAGACGAGGTGCTGGCCGCACGGCCTGGGCATATCCCCGCAAAGCAGAATAAGGCGGGCAGGCCGAGCCTATGGGAATTTGCCGATGAGTGGGCGTCACGAAACGTGTCATCCTCTAGACAGAGGGAAAGCAACGTTGCTGTAATGAAGGACATACTGGGCGACTGGACGGACTGGGAGGACATCGACTCTGCGGCATATCTGCGGCTGGTGAACGAAATGAACAAGAGGGGGTATTCAAAGAATTATCAGGGAACGATCATATCCAAGCTGAAAGCCATAATGTCGGAAGGCTTCAAGCTGAAATACCACAAGCAGGACGATTACCGATATTTCACCAAGATGAGCGAGCCTGCGGATACGGTCTATCTCACGAAGAAGGAGGTGGAGCGGTTATGGAAGGCGGATATTAAGAGTCCGCTAACGGCTAGGGCCAGGGACTTGTTTATCGTGGGCGTATTCACGGCTGCGAGGTTTTCCGACTACTCGCAGCTCACGAAAGAGAATATCTATCGTGGCAAGATAACCTTTCATCAGCGAAAGACCGGCGGCAAGGTCATTATTCCGGCATCGCCAATAAATCACCCTGATTGTACCGAGGAATCATCGAATCCCCTATCACCCTCACGAGATAGTCCGCTCCCAATGCCACGAAGTCCGGCACGGAATAGAGCGGACAATCCTTCAAGGCAATACCGGCATTGTCACTTGTCGGGAAACCGGCAACTGCGCCAAATGGGATAAGAGGCAATTCCTTCATCTTCTCATTGTTCTGCCCATTCGTTTCTTCTCTTAACATTTCGCCCTCACCATTTTCCAACCAAGACAGATTTAGTGTTGGAATAAAGTTCTTTAGCCTATTACTAAAGTTCGTCGGTTCTGGAATCTTGCCGTTAATAATCTGGGAGAAATATGACTCATTATTAATGCCCAGCTTCTCCCCAAAGTCCTTCTGGCTATTAACCACGCCCTCACTTACGAGGTCGCTAATCAAAATCTTGTATCTATCTTTCTTGCTCATAATCACATCTTTATATAAACTTTCCCAAAGGCATGCCAAAAGTTTTTGAAAATTTTTGATAAAAAGTTTTGCTATTTAAAATATTATTTGTATATTTGCCAATGGAACGAGAGAGAAACTACCGAGCAATTCTTCTTCTCTTATCCGCTTCCAAAAGGCAAAAATGTTAGCAAATCAACATTTTACGCAATGAAGGTAGGAATAAGGAAAAAGAAAAGCAAGAATTAAGGTAACAACTTCTTTCGTGCCCCTCACAGAAGAAAGTGAAGGCTAACAGAGAGTGGCGTGGTGGGCTACTTTGCCGAAAGGCCAGAACGGAAACGAATCGCGGGGAGCGACAGGAATACCGACACTACGATAACAGAGCATGAAAGCATTGCAGGCTACGGCTACATACTGCGAATCGTGAACGCCTAATGCTGCCGGACATCCATGTCCGATGGTCGCAAGCCCATACCAAAAAGCAGAGCGGACGGAATCAACTTAAAGAGAATATAATGGAAACAAAACTTAAATCATTATTGGAGAAAAGGAAATGGAAGGAGTTCCTTCTCTCGCTGCCGAAAGGAATGACGGTAATCCCGATGGAGGATGCCAACTCCATAGAATCGCTCAAAGCGCAGGCGTACAAGTTAAATAGTACATACGCCGTGAAAATCTTTCAGATCAGCGCCGACATGCAGGCATGTGTGGTATCGGTGAACGTACTGATGACTGGAATCTACGACTACACCGACAACGAGAGGGAAATATTCAAGGAAATACTTACCAATAATGATATAACGCCGGAATATATGATATTGAACTATCTGCCGAAGATGGAATCAATATCCGGCAAGAGAAGGCTATGGAATATCGCCCAACGAAGATATTTCGGAGATAGCGAATAGAGTTCGCATTTCTAACCATTTCTAATCAAACTAACCTTTAATCGTGCGGCTTCTTCTAATCGGGAAGATAGCTGATGTTATCTGAATGCAAGCAGACTAAACGCAGATGGGGGTTCGAATCCCCCGCCGCACCTAAATCGAAAAGCCATGAAATGGAGATACAAGGGGGTAAACTACAAGACGGTCAAGGTGGACTGGGAGCGTGCCAGCGATTTCTGGCATCCGAAATCATGGGAGGACACCCTGCTGGTATATCAGCGCGACTGGGACAAGGTTTACCGCATCGACTGGGACAGCCTCCGATATTCTGGCAATCAGACCAGCAGGCTGAAGGCATACATAGAGGACGTCTATACTGGAAAGGGATGCTATGTGGATGCCAGGAAGCTCGACCTCGTTGTGAGGGATGACGACCAATCCCCAGATCATATTGAATACATGCTCCAATAGCAAAGGATAATAATTTATAGCAATATGAAACGATTTCTATTAAAAGCGGCGGTCTGCATTCTTGCAGTCACCGCATTAATTCTTCTAGTCAGCGAGACGGAGAGCATTTCATCGCTGATAGCGACAAAGGCGATAGGCGCAGCCCTTCTGATAGGAGCGGCGGGATTGTTCCCGAAAGCCTACCCAGACGAGAGCAGAGAACAGATATGAGATATTCGGAAATCCCGAACAACTGAGTTAAACAAGAAAAATCATGGACGAGACACTTAATCAAAAGATAGATATTTTAACGGACAAAGTCCATCACCTTGCCGATCTGATAGAGGAATTTGTAAAAGCGCATCAGCCGCCGGAGGGAGGCGATGAGAGGGACGGACTGGTAATATCATGCAAGGCAGCCGCCGGAATCCTCGGCGTCACTTCCGTTCAGATTTCGAGACTCATCAAATCCGGTCAATTGCGGAAGGTGAACGAGAAGGGCAGGCGGGGAATCCTATACAATGACGTGATGTCCTACTATAAGGCCAGGCGATTCGAGAAGGCCGCCGAGAAGAAAGCGAAGAATTAAGGAGCAGGGATGCTCCTCGCCCTCAGCTGGCACAGTGCCACTTTCTCATAAAGTGCTAATTAACAATTTGATAATAGTTAAATGTTCGTGAATCAAGAAACCATAATTCACCATGCTATGTTATAAGGAGGTGCGACTCCTCGGAGGGCGGCCAAACGCTGAGACAGCGCATTTCATTTCGATTTTTAAATTCTTTTAATATATGGCAGAAACAGATAAGAAAACCGTCAATACATCTTCGACGGAAAGGCAAAACATGTACATCTTCGAATCTGTTAGGTCTGTGGACGAAAAATGCAAAAAAGCAATCACCGCAGGCAAATTGAAGGGGATGACAAACATCAATCCGATGTGGAGGATTGAGAAACTGACCAAACTTTTCGGACCATGCGGCATCGGATGGTGGATCGATAATGTACGATACTCAGAGAGTTTCTATGGGCAAAACGAACTTGTCGTATGGTGCGAGCTTGACTTGTACATTAAAGGTTTCGACCATCCAATCTACGGTGTCGGAGGAAGCAAACTCTACGGCAAGGGAATAGGAAAGAAAGATGAATTTGACATCAATGACGAGTGCCGGAAAATGGCGATGACCGATGCTATATCGGTAGCATGCAAGAATCTCGGATTTGCAGCCGATGTCTATTATGGCATAGATGACACGAAATATACGGAAGCGGGTAATAGGGCATGGAACCCTCTCGGTTTGCAGGCTCAACCGCAACAACCGAATATCCCCGACTTGGGACAAATCATTGCGATGGTGAAGGCATGCAAGACAAAGGAGGAACTCGAGAACATCTGGAATACTTACGCCCCATACTACGGCAATTCCGAGGACTTCCAGAGGGAGATAGCAATTCATCCGGCAAACAAAGCATAGATTATGGAACTGATACAGAATGACAGAGTGATATTCAACGAACTCACTCACACCTATTTTCTCGACAAGAAAAAGAAGCTAATCGGGGTGACATCCCTGATGAAGAAGCACGGCCTTTCGCCGGACTATTCGGACATAGACCCTCACGTCCTCAATCATGCGGCGGCAAGGGGCACGGCGGTGCATAAGACGCTTGAGGCTTACGATAACCATTTGATGTTCGTAACGCCTATTACCGTGAGCGACAACGAGGGCGGCACGGCCACATTCGACACCACTCAGGAGCTTGAAGCATACAAGCGCGCAATGCTCAACTACGATGGCGGAGTCATCGCAAGCGAATATCTCGTTTCAGATAATGATGTCGTCGCATCATCCATCGACAAGGTGGCCGAGACAAATGAGGAGGGCGTGTACGATTTGCTTGATATCAAGACGACATCAACCCTGCACGTGGATGCGCTGACATGGCAGTTATCCATTTATGCCTATCTGTTCGAGTTGCAGAACCCAGGAGCAAAGGTAAGGCGTCTCATCGGCGTAAGGGTGAGGGACGATTCCTGCACGCTTACCGATGTGGAGCGAATGCCTGCCGAGGAGGTCAAGAAGCTCATCGCTTCGGAGAAGAACGGGCTCCCCTACTGCCCGCCGAAGAAGGAGCAGCCGGAGCTGGACGGACTGATAACGAAGGATCAGATGGATGCCCTCATCGCAGATGAGAACAGGCTTGCCGAGGCAGAAGCGAAGGTCAAGGCAATCAAGGCGAGGATTGACGAGATACACGCCAAGATCGCCCAGTATATGGGCGACAACAAGCTGGACAAGCTGCCATTCGACGGCGGCTGGTACACATACGTTAAGCCGAGCGTTACGACATCACTTGATTCGGCAAGACTGAAAAAGGACATGCCGGATGTCTATAACAAATACTACACGAAGCGATCCGAAAGGAAAGGCTACGTGAAGGTTAATCTAAAATCGGAATAAAGTCAACCACCCACAAGCTAAAGACTTGTGGGCTTGCAAAAGCCCAGGTTGATTAGCCTAAGTACTTCGGTGCTACGTTAGGGGAGAATATATAGGCACCAAGGGATGTTTGTTCAAGTTCCTTGCTCTGCGGTCGGTGATTAAACAGTTCCGTGAGGTAGGAGCAGTGTTGCCGACATACAAAACCTTCCCATAACATTGGCGATGAGCATTTAACGGGAGTAATCCCGACTTACAGTAATTTTTTAAAAAAACAAGAATGGTTTACGTTATTAGCAAACAAGGAAAGCCTATGGGGTATTTCTTCTACCAGAAGAAAGTCAGATGCCAGAACCGTCAAATACACAAGGCAAACTTTCTGAAAGGTGGCAGAAAGAGACTCAACCAAGCACCATTCCTCGTAAGAGGTTTCAGATTGTTTGATTTGGTGAGCTACAAAGGGAGTGCCTATTATGTGTTCGGAAGAAGGACAAGCGGCTATTTCGATATTCGCAAATTGGACGGTACGAAAGTGAATAACGGTTCAATCAGCTATAAGAAATTAAAGTTGATAAATACGCAAAAAACAATATTAACAGAAAGAAGGAATTGTGGTTCAATTCCTCCCCGAAGCTAAAGACTTCGGGGTTTCCTTGAACCAAATATATGAAAGACGGAAGAAGAACTGGCGATTGGAATGGAGTAATGGATGATCTTGAATCGTATCAAAAGATTGGAATAAGCCCCGATCATATCAGTTTAAATGCCCTTTCAAAGAGATACCATGTCGGCCTTACCAACATTCCAAAATCCCAATTCGCAGAAATCTACAATACAAAGAAAATAGACGACTCCAATAGAGAACAGATCATCGAAGAAATTGTTGAAAAGGCAAGAAATAACACATACATGAAAGAGGGGAAGCTGGCAAAAACCGATAAGAAGCCAAGCACCATCACATGGGCCATCCAGTTCGATGGTATCGAGGACAAGCCAATCATCGACGAATTGAAGCGTCGAGGATATGTCATCTATCAGAAAATCATAAAAACAGAACTTAAAGAAGTATAAATTATGGCATTTCAACTGAACAACAATCAGGGATCGTTGTTCCGTAATCAGTACAAGACCAACGACCCGACAGACAGAAGGCCCCACTACAAGGGGCATTGCTTAATCAATGGCGTACCTATGGATGTTGCGGCATGGGTTGCAACACCGCAGAACGGCGGCGCACAATATCTTCAACTGAAATTCGAGGCTCCGAGACAACAGCAGCAGCCGCAGCAGGGATATGCACAGCCTATGCAAGGAATGCAGCCGCAGGGTTATCCGCAGGCCGCACCTGCATATCCGCAGTATCAGCAGCAGAGGCAGCCGGCATACCAGCAGCCGATGCAGAGGCAGCCGATGCCTACTCCGCCAATGCCAATGCCTAATGCACCGGCAGCCGCACCTCAGCAGCCGGTTCAGCAGGCTCCGCAGCAGCATACCGCACCGCAGAACGATGCACCTATGCCTTGCGACAGTCAGGAAGATTTGCCGATGTTCTAATGAAACTCAATCTTCTCAATACGATAGACGGCTTGAAGCCGTGCTATGATGAGGATTATGATGAGAAGAAGAAGCTGAAAATCGGGGAAACGTACATCGCAGAAATAAGGCTTGTGCGCAATCCCCGATTCCATCGGCTTTACTTCGCATTAATCAACTGTGCCTGGGCGTATCTGACCGAAAGCGAGGAGGCGGGATTCAGGACGAAAGAGAACTTCCGCAAGTATCTTGAGGTGGCTGCGGGATTCAACGATGTCTTTTATTCGCCAAAACTCGCAGAATGGGTGGAGATACCCAAGTCCATAGCCTTCGACAAGATGGACGAGGCGGAGTTTCGAGACCTCTATGAGGGGGTCAAGAACGTCATATTCAAGATTATCGGCAATCGGGTGTCCGAAGCCGAATTTGAGAGAAACCTATCAAATTTCTGATTATGGACGGAATAGATAAAGGATATGCAATATACCGCATGAAATGCGGATTCGTAACAAGGGATCAGCTCGCCTCGATGTTGAAATGCAGCGACAGGCAGGCGAGGCTTTTCATCCAGGAAGTCAAGAAGCGATTGCCCGTCATTTCCTCGTCAAAAATCAAAGGCTACAAGATAGCGACAACCGCTGATGATCTCGCTCTTGTGGAGCAGGCAATCAAGGACAACAGGGCGAAAGCATTGTCAATCCTTGCGGGACAGAAGGAATTGAAGAAATTCATGAAAAGCTACCACAAGGACGTTGAGCAACTTACATTCGATTTCTAAATCACACAATCATCATGATAAGTATATTTAATGAATTTTCACTTGACGACATCGAGAACCAAATGTTCGATGTCAGATCAACAATTATTGCCAACATCAATAAAGCATTCAGAAGGATAAACGGCTATATGTTCCGCCCGACAAATCCACCTACATTCGCAAAAAAGAATGCTAATAGTGCGGACTTGATATACATAATTTCCGTAACAAGAGGTGAAAACGGCAAAGCCCCTACTGCGTATATCGCGCCAGACAGGAAGAAAACTGCGGAGCCTATATGCGTTGCGGAACTTGACACCGATATTCTTCTTGACCTTCTGAAAGCAATATGCAAAGAGGCCGAGAAAACAAAAGATGTAGATTTCTAAAATGATAATTTACAAAACATTCAACATCACCCCATCAATGCTTGCTATTGGCCTAAAAGGCAACGATCTATTGATCTATGCCTACATTGCCAGTTTTGGCAACAAGGGGTATGATGCGGGGAATATGACACTTGCAAACACATTCCACATAACGAAAAGGACTGCCATAAATTCATTGCACTTTTTGGTTGAAAAAGGATTGCTTGCAAGGCATGATCCAGTGGATTATGGAATAGATGCCTGCCGATATGTAGCAATAAATATAACAATATAACATGAGTTCTCGGATTTCGGATGCAAACGGCTATATCATCAACGGATGGATGGTCAAGCAACTCGGACTGAGCGATAAGGAATTAATAATCTTCTCGATCATCTGGGGTACGTCGCAGGATGGCATGAGCGCTTATAACGGCGGGCTATCCTATCTTGCCGATTGGATAGGCAAGGATGGCAAGCCGGCATCGAAAAATACCATTCTTGGTGTGATGAAAAGGCTCATGGACAAGGGACTTGTCGAGAAGCATAATACCAACATAAACGGAGTGATGTTTTCCGAATATTCGGTCTCGCCAAAAATCAAAGTGATGGCAAGTTTCGGAAACAGAGACGGTAGTTCAAAAACTGAACCACCGGTTCAGAATCTGAACCTAGTCGTATCAAAAACTGAACCGGTGGTTCAAAATCTGAACCTAGCTCCAAATGCCCAAACAGACAAGGCGGAAAACGGCAATGCAGATAGGCAGGATGCCACAAAGTGTGGCAGGGGGATGCCACAAAGTGTGGCAGGGGTGCCGCAAAATGCGGTCGAAATTCATGAAGAACAAAAACAAGAAAAAAAACAAGAAAAAGAATACCCCTATAACCCTAAGAATAAAGAAGAAAAAAAAGAAGAAAAAAAAGAAGATTCTCGCTATAAAATTGTGAGTAGTAAAGATAGAGGGATTGTAAGGGGGGAAGGAAGTGAAAACGAAGAAACCCTTTCTCTTTTCCCAGACCCCGAAAAAGAAAAAGTTGCGCCAAAAGAAAAAGCGCCCCGCCGTTTCGTCAAGCCGACAATCGAGCAGATACAGGCATATTGCGATGAACATAAAATCAATATCAACGCAAAAGACTTCTGGTATTACTATGAGAGTGTGGGCTGGGTTGTAGGGAAAAATCGAAAGCCGATGAAAAGCTGGCAGGCATCAATATATACCTGGGTGCGGAATGATAAACTTTATAGCAAGAGTCAGGCGTCGCAGCCTGCTGCAAGGAAGTCATCAATCAACAACGAGCTGAACCTCAATCCGAACAAGTATTATGAAGATTATAAAGTCCCCGATGAGGTGCAGAAGGAAATAGAAAGATATTACGAGAAATATGGAAATAATCAGTGAGAACGGAGAGTTCAAGGATATAGATGCGCAAGCCCTGCTTGACAAGATCGGGCAGGCGGAGATATTCAGGAAGGTAAAGAGGAAAGAAATCCCATATACAACCAACTCGTTTTTGAAGGTCTTTGTGGGTATAGGGAAGATTTACACGCCGAATTTCGTGATGGACAAGGACAACAGCTTCACGTATTCGAATATCGTCGCATGGGCATTGGGGCATCCGTTCAAATGCTACTCGCCTGATGGCAAGTCCGTGATAGACGGAGATACGGCGAAGGGGCTGTATATCTACGGTAATACCGGCACAGGCAAGAGCCTTGCCCTGCGCATTCTCGATGTTCTGTGCCAGAAGTGTGGGATTACGGTCCAGTTTAGTAATCATTCCGTGATTCTCGGATGGGACAACACGCGATCCACCGACATCACCAATGCTTATGCCCAGAATGGCGACTCGAAGAAATACATCGACAATTATATCCAATGCATCCAGGACTTGGGGAGCGAGCCGCATGAGACCCTTTACATGGGCAACAGGGTGAACGTGCTTCGGCAGGTATTGGAAGCGAGGGGCGACCGACAGGACAGGCTTACGCTCATAACAAGCAATTATCAGCTTTCCGAGATCGACTCGGACGGCATGTATGGCAACAGGGTTGCGAGCCGCCTCGTGGCAATGTGTAATTTTTTCTTCCTTGGGGGGAAGGACAGAAGGATATGATTGGGACAAAAGATTTTTTCAACGTCTGCGAAAAGCAGGGCTACTTCAAGAAATCCGATTTCTTCGACCCGATCAAGAGGAAATCGAAAGAAATGAGAGATTATAGGCTAATAGCGACGCACATTCTCTATGAGTATGCGTTGATATGGCTTTCCGATCTCGTTTGGGCTAATTCAGAATCATATCTGGATATAAAGAACGACACCCTCCGTCATGTAAGAATTGAGGTCAAAAATGATTTGGGAATCAGCCGAAGCACATACTATCGCTATCTCAAGGAATGTGTCAGCAGATACAGTCTTGATGAGGAGTTTAGGAAAAAATATACGGAGATAAAAAGCCTGTTCGGTACGGCCATTCGTTTGCGGATTGCTTCGTTTTATAATTTTTATATAATCCATAAGGCGGTCGGCGGCGCCTCTCATATCGCCGAGATTTGACATTCGTGTTTCCCTCCGTTATGCGGCGTTTGCATGGCGGAGGTTTTAATTGATTACTCGATGAATAAGGAAGATAAGAAAGCAATTTTCGATGACCTTGCGGAAACATCTATTGGCGATGAGCTTCGCCTGGCTTCCGTTCTCGCGGCTGCCTGCCAGTGCATGGCGAGCGATGCCAACGAGCGGATAAAGGCGAAGTATAGAAAGCATGGCTACAAGCTGGCCGAGAGCCCGATGCTTTCGGGTCTCAACGACTATTGCAGGAACATCAAGGCGGCATCCTACAATTACTTCAATCGGGTGGAGAACCACATGGACGCTGTGATTTTCGGTGCTGATGGCGAGAAGAAGGGCGGTGCTGCGGCCTTCGACAATTACTACGACGATGCCAACGAGGTCTGCCGACTGGCGATGCTCATGGCGGACAGGCTGACATCGGCCAAGGACTATGCGAAATTGATTGCCGATTTGCGGAGCCGCCAGTCATCCGGCGCATTCAGCGAGGACGACATCGAGCGGTTCGTTCTGCGCAAGTAGCGCAATCGCCAATCTTTGGCACGTTAAATCGTTTTATTTTAAGTTTTAATTTAATTTGATTTGATGAATGGATATAAATAAAATCTACTGCGAGGACTGCCGGGAAACGATGAAGAAGATGGATTCCCGCATGATTGATGTCGTATTGACATCGCCACCGTACAATACTGGGAACTCCGTAGGAAAGAACGATCCGGACAAAGACGGTTTGACGTATGAAAAACGCTTCGATAGATACCGCTACGATACATTCAAGGAAAACATGACCGATGACGAGTATTATGACTTCACCATAGACATATTCAATGGATTTGACAAGGTGTTGAAGGACAACGGAGTGGTGCTATATAATATGTCATACGGAAATGTCAAACCGATGTTGATGTATAGGACACTGCTTTCCATTGACGAAAGGTCGCCTTTCACCATCGGTGATGTAATCGTATGGAAGAAGGGATGTTGCTTTCCGATAACGGCTGGAAATAAATTGTCCCGCATCTGCGAGTTCGTTTTTGTTTTCTGCCGTAAGAATGAATATGACACATACTTCATCAATAAGGAAGTCCGATCACATAGAGAAAATGGGATGGCGGTATATGCCCCGATACTGAATTTCATATCGGCAAGAAACAATGATGGCATGACCGATCTGAATCATGCCACGTTCTCATCCGAACTCGTATGTAAGTTATTGAATATCTACGCATTGCGGGGGGGCAAATTTATGATCCCTTCATGGGGACTGGAACAACGGCAGTGGGGTGCATAAAGATGAAGATGAATTTCATCGGCAGCGAGATTTCGCAGGCGCAATGCGATTATGCGGAAAAGCGCATAGCGGAGGCGAGGCTTGCGGACTACCCAGTATTATTTTGACAAAAATCTATTTTGACATGAAGACACGCATAGGAATCGACCCTGGAAGCAAGGGGTACATGACGGTAATGAATGGCAAGGACATCTTCACGTTTGCATTGAAGGATGAGAGCGCATTAGAGATATTTGTGCGATTGAAAGCATTAAAGGCTACTGCGGATGAGGATGGCATATCCGCCGTGATGGAGGAGGTTCACGCAATCTTCGGTGCTTCGGCAAAAAGCACGTTCAACTTCGGCGAGGTGTTCGGACTGCTGAAAGGTCTGCTCATCGCCGCCGACATTCCATATACGCTCGTTCCGCCGAAAACATGGCAGAGCGAGATATGGATAAACGATGACAAGGTGTACAGGTACAAGCGTGACGGAAAGAAGATGGTGGACACGAAAAACACGTCCATCAACGCCGCAAGACGGCTCTTCCCCGACATCGACCTGCGCCGAAACGAAAGATGCAGGAATATTGACGACAACCTCGCCGACTCGCTTTTGATATGCGAGTACGGAAGGAGAAAAAACCTATAACATGTCGTCAATAGCATCACACTATCGGAACGCCGTGCAGGTGTGTCCGAAGCCGAAAATAGACAAGAAAGACTACGAGATAGTCCCCGATACCTGCTCGTCCTGCGTGTTCATGCATCCGACCATCAACGGCTATGGATGCTTCCAGCGCAATCCGAAGCAGAGCGGGAGAAGAATAATGCACCCGTCAAAGGAAGGATGCGAGAATTACAAGAATAATAGATGAAAGATTTCACATTGATGAAAATGTTCAACGCATTGCGCGTATTCGGCGTGACCGAGCGCAGCCTTGTGTCGCCGACGAAGAAGCGGGGGCGCGGAGTGCAGGATGCCGAGGCGATATTCGCTTCATACGCATTCTCTCATCTTAGAGACAAGGGAATGCTGAAATTGGATGCGTATAAGGTCATAGCCGAGATATTGAAACTCAGCCCGACTTCCATAAAGCCGTGCCTCAACAGATACGAGGCGCTAATGGAAGTTGATAGCGACTTCCGACACAAGAACATGATTTACGAGAAGGAGCTGGCGAAATTGGATAGGCGGAGCGATTATCTGATAAAGAAAAGGTGGAAACTCATATGAAATTCAACTTTTACAAGGATTACATCGGCTACCGCTACGACCACCGCAGCTGCGCCAACTGCGCAGGATGCCGCTCGTGCATAGCAATGGCGGGCAAGGACTTCACAACGCCCTGGCTCGACCTCGGCAAGTGCGGATGCAGATTATATCACGGAGAATACGATGACGAGCCGCAATTTAAGGACATCGATTATTACGCAGTTGGCTTATGAGTACAAAAAGCAAGATCGTCATGCCCGCAGGGCCGAGGGCGGAGCGCAACAAGAAGCTATGGAGCGACTATCATCTTCTGACGGAATGCTGTCCGGATATGGGCCTTCTCGACAAGTGCGAGATATTGGCCAGGTATTACGAGATGGGGGCAAAGGGGATTTACAGGATTATCAAGGCCGGCGACCGCCTGCCGTACGAGAAAATTAAAAAGGATAACAATGAAGCGAACAGAGATAATAAAGAAGGCTGAGGAGATAATCAGCAAGGCCACTTTCATGCGGAGCGACTTCAACGACATAACGCCGGATGGGTGGAAGAACGCAGCGTTATATCGTGTGCGGTTCGAGATTGATGATGGCGACATGTCTTTTGAAGTCCTTTGCGCTGCTATAGTGGAAATCCGAATGGATAAGATTAAGGGGACTTACGATACCCCACCGGACATCCGCTGGTCTCTTGATAGCGTGAATATGGATATGATCGAGATTTATTGCGATGACTTTAATATTGAGTTGACAGAAAAAGAGTTTGGCATACTCGAAAATGTTATGAAGTTAAGAATACTTGAAGAAATACAGACATTGTAAACTACCCACAAACTAAAGATTTGTGGGCTTTAGACGTAGAAAAATCATCATGTATAG
>Ga0172378_10003785_pt1 | contig 14228 bp, 14 predicted proteins | sample GrowelOW332metaG_FD_119755 | JGI IMG/M metagenome (GOLD analysis project Ga0172378, IMG submission 119755) | Groundwater microbial communities from an aquifer near a municipal landfill in Southern Ontario, Canada - Pumphouse #3_1 metaG | ecosystem: Environmental > Aquatic > Deep subsurface >... | reverse complement strand
TGCTCCATGAGCATAAGCAAGGGCGTCTGCCGACTGTTTTGCGATTTCCGTAATTTTTCGAAGTCTTTCCGCGTCTCCGAAAAAGGCATCCGGGGTTAATGCTCTCCCGTCAATCAGCTCCATGACATAAAAGCACCAACCCTGTTCGTAACCCGCGCCATATACATTTACGATATTCTGATGGTGAAGTGTGGCGATGATTTTTGCCTCATTTGCAAAACGTTGACGGAACTCATCATCGGAGGCCAGCGTAGGGGAGAGAATTTTCAGTGCCACATCGCGGTTCAAGGATACTTGCGTGGCCCGGTAAACGCTGCCCATGCCGCCGGAACCGATTCTTTCATGCAGACAAAAGTCGCCAAGATGATGGGGAAATCCAGTCGGGGATGATCCCATCGGGCGGGTCGAATCGTTCATGTCTTCAATCGCCGCCAATGCCGGCAACAGCGAAAGCAGTTCCTCGTATTGTTCCGGATAGCGTGCGGCAAAGGTTTCAGGGGACTCCGGATTCCCCGATTTTTTCTGTTCCAAATAGAGTTCCGTTAATTCTTCAATGCTCATCATGACTGGAACTCCGTCTGGCCGAGCAGAATGTTCTGAAAGCGCTTCAACGCACGAACATAGCGGATACTGGCATTTTTTTCCTCAATACCGAGCGCGGCGGCACACTCCTGATTGGAGAGATTCTCAAAATGACGCATTTCAATAATCAACTTGTCATTTTCCGGCATGGCAAGCAGTAATTTATGCAGCAGGGCATACCGTTCCTGTTTGGCCAATTTTGTCCGGGGGGAAGTCATGGTATCGGCCAGACGGTTCCAACGCTACTGAGCGTCCGTTTGATCGGAGTCACTCTTATCGAAAGAAGTGGCATTGCCAATATCTCGTTTTTGACAAACGATATATTTGCGTTCCATATCGATGATCGTCTGAAGCAGCATGGTTCGGAAACGGACGAAGACAGGAATGTTTTTTGCTTTCTGAAAATGTTCCAGTCTTTGACCGACGGCAATCCAGGTTTCCTGCAAAATATCGTCCACCCCGATTAATTGCAACAACTTCGGCTGCATCTTCATCAAGGCAATATGACGCAAGCGGGAACGGCTTTCTTCAAAAGCTACCGCCAAATTATCTAAATCATCATATTTTGTCTCATCCATTTCAATGTCTCCGCCCTAACATACCATTATCAAGCAGTAAATGCAACCGCGTTTAAGACACTTACCGATATATTACGAAAAAAGAAATAATATTCTACAACACGATCCTTATTTTTCTATTTTGGTCATACAAAAACAAATATACAGTTGCAAAATTGCACCGGTGTGGTATATTATTCTTATTCACAGGAGATATAATGAAAATAACAGTTTTGGTGGATAACAACGAATCAAAAGGCTGGCATTCCGAACACGGGCTTGCGCTGTTGCTCGAACATTTGGATGGTTATCTTCTGTTCGATACCGGAGCTGGCAAGGCAACGCCGTTCAATCTAATCAAAGCTGGATTTCGACCGGAGTTGCTTAAAATGATTGTACTCAGTCACGGGCATTACGACCATACCGGCGGCTTGAGCGATGCCTTGCTTCGCGCCGGAAAAACGGAAATATTCTGTGGAGTGGATATTACGAAAACACGTTTCAGTCTCCATCCGGGAATGCCGGTCAAAAATCTGACAATGCCGGAATCCTCCATTGCCGCGTTACGCAGCCTGCCGTCAAATCAGGTTCATTGGATTAAAACATTTTCAGCATTGAATGCGAATATTTTCGTCACCGGGGCGATTGCGCGACACTCGTTCGAGGATTGCGGCGGTCCGTTTTTTCTGGATCGAGAAGGGACACGTTCTGATTTAATTGACGATGAAATCGCACTTTTGACCCGTTCCGGAATTTTGATTCAGGGGTGTTGTCACGCCGGGATTATCAATACCGTTGAACACTGTAAGCATAATCGTCCGGAAATCAATATTCGAATCATTATCGGAGGATTGCACCTGTTGCATGCTTCAAAAGACAGGTTGAAAAAAACCGCAGAATATTTGAATTCGATGAACTTGGAAAAACTGATTCTTTTGCACTGCACCGGAGCGGAGGCCGCAGATTATCTGAAAAAACATCTTCTCTGCGACGTTGTCATCGGGCGGACGGGAGATGTTTATGAACAGTGACCGTGCTATTCTCGAAAGTATTTCTGACGGAGTATTCACCGTCGATATGAATTTCCGCATTACTTACCTGAACCGTTCCGCGGAGAACATTCTCGGCGTCACCCGTTCTGAAGCGCAAGGCAAGCGTTGTTGCGATGTATTCCGTTCCAGTCTCTGTGAAGGCGCGTGCGCACTGCGCCGGACATTGGAGGACGGAAATCCGATCATTGATCTGAGTTGTTTTATTATTGACAGCAACGGACAAAGGATCCCCGTGAGCATTTCCACTGCGGTTCTTCGCGATGAACGGAACAATATTGTCGGAGGAGCGGAAACATTTCGCAACCTGAGTGACTTGGAAAAATTGAAAAAACAGATTCGCACTGCACAGGGCTTGGGCGAATTTTCCAGCCACAGCCCGTCCATGGCTAAAATATTCTCATCGCTGGAGGCTGTGGCGGAAAGCAATGCCACAGTTCTGATTACCGGTGAAACCGGAACGGGAAAAGAACTGTTGGCACGCATGATTCATGCACACAGTGCGCGAAAGAATAAACCATTTGTTGCCGTCAACTGCGGCGCATTTCCGGAAGCTCTTCTGGAATCTGAACTTTTTGGATATAAAAAAGGCGCATTCACAGGGGCCGATCGGGACAAGCCCGGACGTTTTGAGCTGGCAGAAGGCGGCACAATGTTTCTGGACGAGATAGGAGAGATTTCCTCCGCTATGCAAATCCGCTTGCTGCGGGTGCTTCAGGAGCATGTTTATGAACCGCTGGGAGCCGTGCGCGGCGTAAGAGCGGATGTACGAATCCTCTCGGCGACCAATCGAAACTTGACGGATATGGTTAATACCGGAACATTCCGGCAGGATTTTTACTACCGGATCAACGTAATTCATCTGGAGCTGCCTCCATTGCGGGAGCGGCGCGAAGATATTGCTTTCCTGATCCGGCAGTTTATTGACCGCTTCAATCTGACCCGTTCACGCAAGGTTTCCGGAATTAGCAATTCGGCATTGAAAAAACTTCTTCGTTTTGATTGGCCCGGCAATATCCGGGAACTTGAAAATGTGATCGAACGCGCCATGGTATTCTGTAAAAATGAAATCATTGAAGTCGAAGATCTTCCCGATTTTATGATAGAAAACACCGCGGCTGCGCCGGATTGCCCCGGTTCCATCGAAGATGCCGTCAAATACTCCGAACGACAGGCCATCCGTTCGGCTCTTGTCAAATGCAACGGGAATCGCAGAAAAGCCGCCGCATTGTTGGGAATTGACCACACTACATTTTACCGGAAAATCAAACGTCTCGGCATCGCTCTTGAGTCATCCGATGGAAGAAACAAAGACAACAGGGGCTGAACTGCCCCTTATCTTCCTCTATAAGGGCATTAACGCCCCTGTTTAATGAAAGTAATTCCATTGAAGCAAGCTCAACTTGCGCAGGTTAGTGCTTTGGCACGGTAATTGCTTGTTCACTTTTCAGCAAAGAGAAAGGCGAATAAGCGCAAATGAAACTGGCAGTGACCATAATCCCCGAAATCGGACGGATTTCCCCGGTGTTTGAAACGGCGGAACATCTGTGGACGATACGGATCTGCCGTAATGGCGCTTGCTCCGTGATCGCGCAAAACAGATTGCCGGAGAACGAGTCGGAAAAAATCGCATTTTTGTGCAAGAACGGTATTCGTCTGTTGATCTGCGGCGCACTTTGCAACGAAACACGGGAAGAACTGGAAGAATTCGGCATCCGTGTCATTCCTTTTGTTTCCGGAGACTGGAAAGCAGTGGCAGCCGCAGCGTTGAATCAATCGGAACGTTTTCCGGAGAATTACATTATGCCGGGATGTTGCATCCAGCATAGAAAATGTTGCCAACACCAAGGAGAAAAAACAAATGAAGATTGCATTGACAAGTCAGGGAGATAGTCTTGAGGCGGGATTGGATCCGCGTTTCGGAAGAGCAGAGAATTTCATTGTATTGGATACCGAAACCAGAGAGGCCGTGATTGTTCCGAATACGCAAAATCTAAATGCTCCGCAAGGAGCCGGAATTCAAGCCGCAGCCACTGTTGCCGCTGCCGGCGTGGAAGCGGTGATTACCGGACATTGCGGGCCCAAGGCATTTAAGGTACTGACAACCGCCAACATCCGGGTGTTTAACACAAATGCAAAAACGGGACGGGATGCTGTGGCGCTTTTCATTGCAGGTAAATTGGCCGAAGCGGAAAAAGCCGATGTGGAAGGTCATTGGATGGCATGAGGAGAAAAATAAAAATAGCTGTGGCATCCGGGAAAGGCGGTACCGGAAAAACCACCGTCGCGCTAGCATTGGCGGATGCAGCAGGAGCCGGAACGTTATTACTTGATTGTGATGTGGAACAGCCGAATTGTCATCTGTTTCTTACAGCAAAAGCCACGGAAGAACCGGTGACTGTTCTGAAACCTCGGGTAGAGGAAGAACTTTGCAACGGATGCGGACGTTGCCTTGAAGTCTGTCAGTTCAATGCCATTGCACTTCTTGGAAAAAAGATTCTGCTGTTTCAGGATTTGTGCCATGGCTGCGGCGGATGCGTCCGGGTCTGTCCCAGGGGCGCATTAAGAGAGGAAGCATCTCGGATTGGTGAAATCGGAATCGGTTCGACAAACACACTGAGCTTGATTGAAGGGCGTTTGTCTATCGGACAAAGTATGTCACCGCCTTTAATCCGTGCGGTCAAGGAGCATTCCATGGAAAGTTCCGGAATTGTCATAACGGACTGTCCGCCGGGAACCGCCTGTCCGATGGCTGCGGCGGTTCGGGATTCGGACTTTGTCGTATTGGTTACGGAACCGACTCCGTTCGGGTTGCATGACTTGGGCTTGGCGGTCGATACTTTGCGCCTGTTGAAACTTCCGCTCGGAGTTGTCATCAATCGTTCCGACAACGGTGATGAATCGGTGCAAGCGTACTGTTATACTAAAGGAATACCGGTGTTGCTTGAAATCCCGAATCGGCGGGAGATTGCGGAAGCGTATTCTCGCGGAGTTTCTCTTTTGAAAGCCGTTCCGGAACTGAGAACGGAATTTGAACAAGTCCTTAAAACGATTGAAAAAATTTCGGGATCGGAGCCGGTGAAATGAAAGAGTTGGTCATAATCAGCGGCAAAGGCGGTACCGGGAAAACCAGTCTGACCGCGTCGTTCGCCGCGCTTGCGGGGCGTTCTGTATTGGCGGATTGCGATGTGGACGCGGCGGATTTGCACTTGTTGCTCCATCCGGAGATCAAGGAAACACATTTGTTTTCCAGCGGTCATGAGGCTGTAATTGAATCAGGTCGTTGCAATGGGTGCTGGATTTGCAGGGATTTGTGCCGCTTTCACGCGATCAACATGAAAAACAACATTGCGCAAATTATTCCGTATTCCTGTGAAGGATGCAAGGTATGCGTGAATAACTGTCCGGAAAACGCGATAACTTTTCAGGAACGCATTTGCGGCGAATGGTATGAATCGGAAACACTTTACGGCTCCATGATTCATGCAAAACTTTATCCCGGCGCGGAAAACTCCGGAAAACTGGTATCACAGGTGCGCAAGTCGGCCAAAGAACTTGCCAAGCGGCAGGGTACGGAATTGATTTTGGTTGACGGACCTCCGGGAATTGGTTGTCCGGTGATCGCTTCGGTCGGCGGTGCGTCTGCGATATTGGCAGTAACCGAACCGACCGTGTCCGGGGAACATGATCTGGAGCGGGTGCTGAAACTTGCCCGACATTTTGAAATTCCGGCGATGGTTTGTGTCAACAAATGGAATCTGAATGCTGAAGCAACCGTCAGGATCGAAACAAACGCCGTTTCTTTCGGAGCTCTTATGGTCGGAAGGATTCCTTATGACGGTATCTTTACCAAAGCCATGTGCAACGGAAAAACGGCAATTGATTACGCGCATTCTGATGTGACGGAAAATATAGAGAAGATATGGACGAAAATATATCGAACCATTTTATTGTGATTGAAAAAACTTACAACAATGGATCATTTGATCCGGAAAGGAAAATTATGAAAATCGCAATTCCACTTGCCGCAGGGAAACTGTGCATGCACTTCGGCCACTGCGAACAATTTGCTCTGATCGACGTTGACGCCAATGGAAAAAACATCACGGGAAAAACGTTGGTTACTCCGCCGCCGCACGAACCGGGACTTCTCCCGAAGTGGTTGGCTGAAAAGGGCGTCACGCAGATCATCGCCGGAGGCATGGGGCAGAGAGCGAAGGATTTGTTTTGTGAACGGGAAATCGCCGTTGTCACCGGTGCAATGGGCGATGATCCGGAACAGTTGGTTAAGGAGTTTCTGACCGGAACTCTGAAAACCGGTGTCAATACCTGCGACCATTAATGAAAATGCGGGAGCTCATTTCTCGTCTTGGCTAGTACATTTCGAGAAATGTTTTTGCAAATAGTTATAAATGTGTTTGACATATCACAATATCATGATATATTGATGTGTGGTTTTTATGATCAGGAAATCAATCGAAAGGGCTGTAAAATGGGAAATTGTACTGTATGTCCGTTTATCCGTTATTGGTATGTCGTGATTGCCATCATCGTGATTGTGTGGGCGGTGCAGAAATTCATAAAGGAAAAGAGTTCGTCTACGGCGACAGTTATTGCCGGAGTGGAGGATCTGAATGAACAAAGTTTCCCGGACGCATTGTCGAAAGCCGGTGTATTGCTGATCGATTTCTGGGCTCCTTGGTGCGGTCCGTGCAAGGCGCAAATGCCAATCATTGCAGAAACAGTGCCTTCATTGCCACAGGGCGTGCGAATCGCAAAGGTTAATATCGACGAGAAGCCGAATCTGACTGAACGCTACAAGGTCAGCGGCGTACCGACGTGGATTGTGTTTCGAAACGGGAAAGAAATTCATCGCGTAAGCGGAGTTCAATCAAAGGAAAATCTTTTGCAGCTTGCAGAAATGAAGGGGGAGTAGACTTATGAAGTATGTTATCGTTGGCGGGGTAGCCGCCGGAGCCGGAGCTGCCGCCAGATTGCGGAGACTTGACGAAAATGCGGAAATCATTCTGCTGGAACGCGGAAGTTATATTTCGTTCGCCAACTGCGGGTTGCCCTATCACATCGGCGGTGTCATCGAAGATCGTGACGAACTTCTGGTCATGCCGGAGCAGAAATTCCGCTCGTGGTTCCATGTGGATGTCCGAACCGGAAATGAAGTCATCGCGATTGACCGCGCACAAAAAAATCTGGAGATTCGCCGGACGGATGGAAGCGTCTATCGGGAATCTTATGACAGACTTCTGCTGGCGACCGGATCGTCTCCGCTTACACCGGATATTCCCGGCTCGGACGATGAACGCGTTTTACGTTTATGGACCATTCCCGATATGGATCAAATCAATGCGAAAATCGCTTCCGGCGCAAAAGACGCCGTGGTGATCGGCGGCGGATTCATCGGTCTGGAAGCCGCAGAAAATCTGCGCGAACGCGGATTGAACGTGACCATTGTTCAACATTCCGGGCATCTCCTGCCGACGCTGGACTGTGAAATGGCTTCCCTGCTTCGCCGTGAACTTGAATTGTGTGGAATAATGGTGAAACTCAATTCAGAAGTGACCCGTTTCCGCCGGGATAAAAACGATTTTTACGCCGAGCTCAATGACGGAACGGAACTGAAAGCCGATCTTGTCATTCTGAGCGTCGGAGTCAAACCCAATTCGGAACTGGCGGTATCCGCCGGACTCAAAACCGGCAAGCGCGGCCATATCGCGGTCAACGCCAATCTTCAGACTTCCGATCCGGATATTTACGCGGCGGGAGACGCGGTCGAAGTCCTCGACCCGGTCACCGGAAGTAAAACGGCGATTCCGCTGGCCGGCCCCGCCAACAAACAGGGGCGTATCGCCGCTGACAATCTTTCCGGAGGCTCAAGCGTTTACAAAGGGACCTTCGGAGCATCGGTTATTAAAGTTGGCCGTCTGACTGCCGCGACGGTCGGCTGGAACGAAGCGAAACTCATGGCCGCCAGTCTTCCCTATCACAAAATTTACACCCATCCGGCTTCCAATGCCGGATATTATCCCACCTCGTCGCAGATGCACATCAAACTGCTTTTCGCGCCTGACGGTAAAATCTACGGCGCGCAGATCGTCGGAACTTCCGGCGTTGACAAGCGGATCGACACCATCGCCTGTGCCATGGAATGCGGAAAAAGCGCACTGGAACTGGCCGAACTGGAATTCGCCTATGCGCCGCCGTTCAATTCCGCCAAAGATCCGGTCAATTTCCTCGGCATGATTGCGCAGAATATCCTTTCCGGTCTTTCGACTCCCGCTTATGCGGAAAATCTTCCGGAAAACGCCTTGATTCTGGATGTTCGCGAGCCGGGAGAGAATTCGAGAGGTTCAATGCCCGGCGCGGTCAACATTCCCTTGGGACAGCTTCGCAAGCGCCTTGCCGAATTGGATAGAAGCCGTCCCGTCGTTGTTTGCTGTCAGGTGGGATTGCGCGGGTATCTGGCCGAACGCATTCTCAAACAGAATGGATTTGATGCATTCAATCTTTCCGGCGGTTATCTCTCCTGGCGAATGATTCACGATCAAAAACCGGATAATCCGTGCGGCTGTCTCGGATTAAAACGCCGAAAGGAAAATTGAAATGGAGCAGCCAAATATCATTTTGCGCATGGTGCGATTGTTCCTTTCCGGGCCGCTTGCCGGTATTTTCATAGCGGCTGGAATCATTGCCGGGGTCGTGGCGCTTATTGCGACTCCGAGGGAGGAAGATCCGCAAATCGTCGTTCCAATGGCGGATGTTGAGGTCGCTTATCCCGGACATTCGCCCGGAGAAACCGAACAGCTCGTCACCAGACCGCTGGAACGCTTGATGTGGCAGCTTGACGGTGTGGAACACGTTTATTCGGTGAGCCGTCGCGACGGCGCATTGGTGACCGTGCGCTTTCATGTCGGCGAAGACCGTGACCGGGCCATGGTGCGTTTACGCGATAAAATAGAGGAAAATCGCAATATCGTCCCTTCCGGCGTGACCAGCTGGCGCGTGATGCCGGTCAGCATCAACGATGTTCCGATTGTGACTTTGACGCTTTCCGGCAAAAATTACAATTCCGCGCAACTTCGGCGCATTGCCGAGGAGCTTGCCGCGCATCTCGACGCGACGCCGGATATTTCGCGCTCGGAAATTGTCGGCGGAGAGAGACGGATTCTGCGCGTAGAGCCAATCATCGAAAATCTGACGGCGCAACACGTGAGTTTGCCGGAGATCGGCGAAGCCATCCGGCGCGCCAATGCCACATCCAGCGTCGGAACCATCCTCGACAACGGTCGCGAACACCTGCTGATGACTTCACCCGCGCCGGTTTCGGCGGAAGAACTTGGGCGTGTGGTCGTTCGCAGCGGCAACGGGCGGCTCATCCGCGTTTCGGATGTGGCCGCAGTGACCGACGGCGAGGATTTGCCGTCGGTATATGTCCGGCACAACGGCGAACCGGCGGTCACGGTGGCGTTCAGCAAAAAGGCGGGCGTCAACGCCGTCGCGCTCGCGAAAAAAATTATTGCCGAAGCCGGGGCTGCACGCGGTTCGATCATCCCGGCCGATGTCACGTTGACCGTAACACGCGATCAGGGCGAATCCGCCAACACCCGGGTAAATGGTCTTGTGGAGAGCATGTTCTTTGCCATTGTGACGGTGATTTTGCTGATTGCATTGACGATGGGCTGGAAAGAAAGTCTGGTGGTCGGCGTTTCCGTCCCGGTGAGTTTCGCATTGGCGCTGCTGACCAATTATCTGTTCGGATTCACGCTGAACCGGGTAACGCTCTTTGCTCTGATTTTGAGCCTCGGCCTCGTGGTGGACGATCCGATCACCAACGTGGATAACATTCAGCGGCATATCCGTATGGGCAGGAAAAAACCGCTGGAGGCGACGCTTGACGCGGTTCGCGAGGTTCTGCCGCCTGTAATCATGTCCACAGTGGCAATCATCATTTCGTTTACGCCGATGTTCTTCATCACCGGTATGATGGGGCCGTATATGGCGCCGATGGCGATTAATGTGCCGCTGACTGTTACTTTTTCGACGCTCTGCGCCTTGACGTTCGTGCCGTTTCTGGCTTTGAAACTCCTGAAACACAAAAGCGGAGAACTGCAATCGGCCGCCTCCGGCACGTCCGCCGCCGAAGCCGCGCCGGAATGGGTGCGGAAACTTTACGGGGCAATGATTCATCCGTTTCTGAAAAGGCGCAACGCATGGCTGCTTCTTGGCACGGTGTTTCTGCTGCTGATCGCTTCAGCGGCACTGATGCTCTTCAAAGTACCGCTCAAGATGCTGCCCTATGACAATCGCGACGAATTGCAGCTGGTGCTGAAAATGCCGCAGGGCAGTTCGCCCGAAGCGACGGCCGCTTTGACCGCCGAACTCGAACAGTATCTGGCAAAACAAAATGAAGTCATTCATTATCAAAGTTATATCGGCGTTCCAAGCCCCATTGACTTCAATGGTCTGGTTCGGCATTACAATATGCGCAACTTTTCGAATCAGGCGGATATCCGCATCAATCTTGTTCCCAAGGCGAAACGCAAAATGCCATCCCATGAAATCGCACTTCGTCTGCGCGACGGTGTGAATGAAATCGCCGCGCGGCATCATGCGCTGGTCAATATTGTGGAGGTTCCGCCGGGGCCGCCGGTGCTGGCGACCGTGACCGCCGAAGTGTATGCCCGTCCCGATCAGTCCCACGCCGAACTTCTCGCCGGAGCCGAAGAACTGAAAAAACGTCTGGCGGAAACGGATTCCAGACATTTCGCGGAAATCGATTCGATGAATGAACCTGCGCCGGAGCGCTGGATTTTTGAGATTGATCCGGATAAAGCCGCGCTCAACGGCATTACTGCCGCCGAGGTTACGCGCTGCCTTGCATCCGCCGTTTCGGGGACTCACCTTGGCGATTTGCGTGTTAACGACGAGCGTCAACCGTTGCAGATTATTCTGCGGCTTCCATTTGCCGACCGCAATGAAATCAATCGCTTGAACGAACTTTCCATGCGCGGTTCAACCGGGACGGTTCCGCTGGCGGAGCTTGGAAAATTTGTGCGTGCCGGAAGCGAAATGCCGATCATGCACAAAAACCTCAAAAGGGTTGAATTCGTGACGGCGGAAACGGTAGGACGCGCTCCCGGAGAGATGGTGCTTGAAACACAATTCCGCACGCTGAAAAAACATCCGCTCCCCGATGGCATCGGCGTCGATTGGGCAGGTGAAGGGGAATGGGAGATCACGCTTCGGGTATTCCGCGATCTTGGAATAGCGTTCGGTGTTGCGCTGGGCGGGATTCTGCTGCTGCTGATCGTCCAAACCGGAAGCGTCCGTCTGTCACTGGTAATGATGTGCGCCATTCCTCTGACGCTGATCGGGATTGCGCCGGGATTCTGGCTTCTCAATGTGTTTGGCGCGGAAACGGTCGGAGGCTATTCCAGCCCGATCTTTTTCACCGCTACCGGAATGATCGGCATGATTGCTCTGGGTGGTATCGTCATACGCAACTCTATTGTTCTATTGGAGTTTATTCAGGAAAGCGAGGCAAACGGCGTTCCGTTGCGGCAGGCGATTTCCGAAGCGGGAGCGGTTCGATTCCGTCCGATTATGCTGACGGCTGTCACCACGTTGATGGGGGCGTGGCCGATTACGCTTGATCCGATTTTTTCAGGGCTTGCATGGGCGCTGATTTTCGGGTTGCTTGCCAGTACGCTTTTCACAATGATTGTCATTCCGGCGATTTATCTGTTGATTGCCGATAAAAGAAACGAGGCCAAATTATGAAAAAAGTGAAATTTATTATTTTCGCAGTTATCGTCATCGGATTTATCGTCTGGGCGATGCTCTATCAATCCGGAACAATTGGCGGCGGTGTCAAGGTCTCGCCGGGAGAAAAAAACGGAAATCAAGGCGGAAATGATACGCAATGGAGTGTCATAACTGAAAGTGTGATTCCGGTTATGTATTCGGCCGTCGGGACGGTGCGGAGCCGGGAGGAGATAGACATTATTTCACGTCTGATAACGGCGCGGGTGATTCAGGTGAATTTCCGGAGCGGTGAATCCTTTCGTGAAAACGACATACTGATTCATCTTGAAGATAAGGATCTGCAGGCGAAAGTCGAAGCGGCGAAGGAAAATCTGAAAGGTGCGGAAAGCCGTCTTGCTTTTGCCGTCGAGGAACATGCCCGCTATGCGAAACTGGTGGAATCCAACGCCGTTTCGCGCCGAACCTACGAGGAATCGGTAAGCAATCTTAATTCGGCAAAGGCGCAGGTTGCTATGATGAAACATGAGCTTTCCAATGCGGAGACGAATTTGGATTACGCCACAATCCGCGCCCCGTTTGACGGTATAGTGGCGGAACGCAACTGCGATCCGGGTGATTTGGCGACTCCGCTCAATCCGTTGATGAAGATTTTCAATCCGGCAAAATTGCAACTGCGGGTTCCGGTTCGGGAAAATCTGTTTGCCAAGATAAAACAAGGCGACAAGCTGCTTGTTGCGGTCGAATCCACTGGCAAGACATATCCGGCGGAAGTCCGTGAAATCATCCCCGCTGTGGATACGGGCAGCAGGACATTTCTCGTCAACGCCTGCCTTTCCGGCGAAACGAAAGATTTGATGCCGGGGATGTTCGCCACCTGTGCCATTCCCGTGGGCGAAAAAAAGATGTTGAGCGTTTCCCCTGACGCAATCATGAAAATTGGTCAGTTGGAATATTTGTACACTTGTTCGCCGGAAGGAAAACAGGTAAAAACATTGATTAAGACAGCGCCGCTTCCCGGAACGGATCGGCGCGAAATTATTTCCGGAGCCCAAGTCGGCATGAAATATAAGGAGAAATGATGATGACACCCCAGTTGTTACCGGATGATTTTTTGAATCAAATGGCGGAAATCATCAAGTTGATCGGACATCCGCAGCGACTGCGGATTCTGGAATTTCTGGACATCCACGGGGAAAGCCCGGTCGGAATGATCGTTGAAGGCATCAAAGCGCCGCAGGGGGCGGTATCCCAGCAGTTAAATCGGATGCGGATGGCGGGCATCATCAGTTGTCGTCGCGATGGACGACAGGTATTATATCAGATTGCGGCGGTCAATGCGATCACGATTCTGAACTGCCTTCGGGAAAAATACAAAAAGATGAAGATGAAGTAGTTGTAGTAGCAACGAAATTTTGAACGCAGGAATTTGTTCCCGGTCAAAATTCCGTTTTTTATTTTGAGCGGCGAAAAGCTCGCCCTGCATCACAGACGTTTTCTGCTTGCCTATCAATTACCGGTTTCGCTGCAATGGATATTCGAGCATGTGATTCAGGTTGGCTTTCCCACGAGAAATTTAGACGGATTCATTTGTCCTCGGTCAAAATTCCGGTTGCCACCCACCCTCAAATTCTCTGCTGAAAAATTAGAAAGAACGGAGATTGGACGACCATTTTTTTTGCCCTAAAACACGGAGATTTGAGCTCAAACTCAACTCTCCGTTCTTTTTTTGCCCATTCTTGCCACTTGTCGCCGAAAGTGGCCTTTGCGAGGCAAAATTGACACAAATCTGCCACATGGAATTCCCCTCAAGTACATTTCGCCTTTCCAACCGAAAAAAACGAAAAATATTTGGACTGGCAACGCCGATTGGTGCGGTCAGAATCGGATTGGTCCAGCATCGAAATTCCTGTTTTTGCCGATATGCACCCATTCATTCCTGTCGATCTCTCCACTTTTTTCGATGGTTGGCGCAACTTCAGAGCGTCGCCTATATTCTGGACAACACCAAAAACAAGGAGGTGTGTCTATGATAACTGAAGCAATGAAATGTGAAACGGAGAAGCGTTACGGGGCGCTTTTCCAAATCGATGACAAAGGTCGGTTGGCGATCTTTAACGAACAAGGGGTTGCAAAACTTTACGCGTTGGCGGAAAACCCGGTGTTTCTTCCGGAAGAGAAGGCATTTTATCATTATGAACCAAAGACAGGCTTGTGGAGAAGGCAAGCACAAGAGGAAATGATTGAACGCCTCGGGTTGTTT
>Ga0172378_10003784_pt1 | contig 14230 bp, 11 predicted proteins | sample GrowelOW332metaG_FD_119755 | JGI IMG/M metagenome (GOLD analysis project Ga0172378, IMG submission 119755) | Groundwater microbial communities from an aquifer near a municipal landfill in Southern Ontario, Canada - Pumphouse #3_1 metaG | ecosystem: Environmental > Aquatic > Deep subsurface >... | reverse complement strand
TGACCAACATAAATGTCATACCATTTACGCCGCCAAAATAATCCCCTAAGCCTACTAATATAAGAGTTAAGGCTGTCATTAAAAATGTGGTACGAAGCATACTTATCCTCCCTTACAGAGCAATTATTATGTATATTATAAATGACATTTGTGTGTAAAGTAAGAAACAAAAAGTAATTTTTTGTAAAATAGTTTATTTTTCCACCCTTAATTTTATAGCTTCTAGCATATTTTCACTATTTTCTCTAACTTTTTTCTTTAAAATCGGGTTCAAAAGACCGGAAATCATAGGAATTCCAAACTCAAAATCAACAGATAGAGAAACCTCTACCCCTTGCTCTGTGTCCTTAATATTCCAGGCCCCTTCCATTTTTTTCAAATCCCCCTGAGTCTGTTTATAGGTAATACTAAAATTATTTGGATCAAATTCGTCTCTTTCCGTCCAGGCGATACGCCTGCCATCAACATCTGAATCCCAAGTACTAATTGTATAATTTTCTCCACGTTCTAACACCTTTACACTCTTTAAACTCTCCATAAACAAAGGATAATCTTCCATTTTAGCTATAATATTATAAATATCTTCTTTGCGTCCCTGCATTAAAGCTTTGCTTTCCACGAATGGCATATTATACCTCCTTATAAATCATCAATAGCAGCATTAGTTTGTTTAATTGCTTCTCTAAATACAGTCAAAACATGATCAACTACTTCTATAGGCATAATAAGCGGTGGCTCCATACGCATTACCTTGGGATTATTCAAAGTGTAGGCAATGATTATATTATTATTTATCATTATAGACATAACCATCCCGCCGGCACCTTCCTTAGTAAGTTCTATACCAACCATCATGCCGCGTCCACGCACTGCTTTTATTACTGCCGGATAATCTTTAGCAATAGCCTCCAACCCAGCCTTTAGATATTCACCTGTTTGAGTACCACGTTGCAATAAATCTTCTTCTTCAATTATTTTCAAAGTTGCTAAACCAGCTACACAAGCCATCTGATTTCCACCAAATGTTGATGTGTGCAAGAAAGGCGCTTCTATTAACCCTTTCCAGGCATCCGGTGTGGCTGTAATCGCACCAATAGGAACAACACCGCCTCCCAAGGCCTTAGCCGTAGCCATAAGATCAGGGGCAACATCATCATGATTGATACCAAACCATTGTCCTGTGCGGCCAATGCCCGTTTGCACCTCATCTGCAATTAACAAGGCACCATATTTATCACAGAGCTCGCGCACGGCTTTAAAATACCCATCATGCGGAACAATAATCCCGCCTTCCCCCTGTATTGGTTCCAAAATTACTGCTGCGGTATCATTATCCATTGCGGCTTCTAAAGCAGAAATATCATCATAGGCAACATGCTCGAAGTTCGGCAGCAAAGGTTGAAAGGGTGTCCGAAACATATCGCGTCCTGTCGCTGTCAAAGAGCCAAAAGTTTTACCGTGAAAAGCATTCTTAGCCGCAACAAATTTTTTTCTGCCCGTAGCTAGACGTGCAACTTTCAAGGTGCCTTCCACAGCTTCAGTACCACTATTTACAAAAAAACTGTATTGTAATTTACCGGGAGTTATTTCCGCTAGACGTTCTGCCAAATCGGCCATCGGTCTATTAAATAAAACCTCGCCATGCATAGGCATAGTATCCAACGATTTTTTTACAGCTTCAATGACCTTAGGATGCCTGTGTCCAACACAAAACATACCATATCCGCCTAAGCAATCAATATAATCATGCCCTTCACTATCGGTAATAATCCACCCTTGAGCTTTTGTTTCTACACTGCCCAAACCCATGAAACGAAATAAGCGTGCCATAGATGGGTTTATAAACTTCTCGTATTTTTCAATTGTTTCCTCTATAAAATCCATTCTTATCCCTTCCCTACGTTAATAAGTCAGTTACCGGTACAAAGGTTATTCCGGCCTGCTGTACATCTTTATATATTTCCACCCAGGCCTTTGCTGTCGCCGGTCTAGCATGGCAAATAACAATTACGGAGCCATATTTATTGGCAATATTTGCCGCCGCCCAAATCTGTTTTTTTATATTGGCAACATTACTGCTATTATCTAGAAATAAACTATTGCGTCCAGTACTAACATCTAACTGACGTGCAACTTTGTACGCCACAGAAGATGCTATGGTTCTGCTATCAAGAAAAAACAGTCCTTTGCTACGAAGCACCTCTAAAACTGCCACCATAGTTGCAGTATTAGAGGTTGCCCTAGAACCTTGATGGTTGTTAACTCCTTTGATGCCAGGCAGACTAGCAATAGCTTCCTCAGTAAACTTTTGTACCTCTTCTTTCGTCATTGCCACCGTTACCATCTTGTTCTCCGAAGCAGCGCTGGCGTCCATCGGTTCCATGGGAAGATGCAACATGGGTAATTGTCCATTTTGAATAATGAGCCTTAAAGCCGCACTACTGTTAGCCTTAAATGGTATTATGGAAAAGGACATGTCTATGGGTAAGCTTGTTAATTTTTCCACTGGGTCTAAATCATAGCCGCAATCGTCAACTACTACAGCTATCCTACCGCTTAACCCCTTATGCGAACTAGGAATAAGCGTTTTCTCATCTGCAGAATTATCTTTCTCGGCTTGTTCTTTCTGGAGCTTTTTTTCTAAATTTTCGCTGGAATTATCTTTTGTGGTTGATGCTTTTTCTTTTTCTTTTATATCAACTTGCGGTAATTTATCCGCATCAATACTCTTAGGCATTATTTCACTTATTATATCAGAAAAACTTCTGCGTTCAGCATTGGGCGTTTTATGCGATGCAAAAAGAAACCCAATAAACATCACTAAAAGAAGCACGGCAACAACTAATATTAACCCACCACCACCCTTTTTCTTATGAGAGTTACCTGAACGGCCCTTTGTTTTCTTTTGTCTAACCATCTATCTCTCCCCATTATGCCCGTGGATGGGCTTTCTCATATATAGCTTTTAGTCTCTTATTTGTCAGATGTGTATAAATTTGAGTCGTAGATATATCCGCATGTCCCAATAATTCTTGTACGGTACGCAAGTCAGCTCCATTATCCAATAAATGGGTAGCAAAAGAATGTCGCAAAATATGTGGCTTTAACTCTTTTCGAATACCAGCCTCATGACCATACTGCTTAATTATTTGCCAAAATCTTTGGCGTGTCATACCACTGCCATGCATAGTAAGAAACAAACATTTTTCCTTACTGTTATTATGTAATAACTGTGGCCTTACTACCTCTAAATATCTCTCCAAATACTCTATGGCATAGTGTCCTAAGGGGATGATGCGTTCTTTCGCCCCCTTGCCAAAAGTTATAAGATATTTCATTGGTAGATTAACACCGGAAACTGGCATATTAACTAATTCAGATACCCTCATACCTGTAGCATAAAGTACTTCTAGCATAGTGCGATCACGATAACCTTCATTAGTAGACAAATCAGGGGCTTCTAAAAGTAAATCTACTTCTTGGCAATTTAATACACTGGGCAAAATTGTCCCTTTTGTTCCAGCCTCAATAACCTCCGCAGGATCTATTTTTAGATATCCCTCGGCAGTCATAAAACGAAAGAACGACTTTAACGCTGCTAATTTACGAGCCATACTGGCAGGTGCATAGTGCTCTTTCTTTAAAAAGGACATATAGGCAATAATATCTTGCCTAGTAATGTTTTTAATATTTTTTTTAACCTGCTGAGCAAAAAGTCTCAAATCACTTTCATAGGCCTCTTTTGTATTTAAGGCCAGACCCAGCTCTACATTCAAGTATTCTATAAATAACTTAATATCTTTTTCCATGGCAACACCGCCTTGAAAAAAAGACGACGCCAAAGAAGGCGCCGTCTTCTTTAAAATACTATTCTTTTTTCTCCGTTTTATCTGCAACCATAATCTGCATAGTATTTACAGGAGAAATAGTAGAAATAGCGTGTTTATAAACCATCTGTTGTTTACCCTCATTTTCCATAATAACAGTGAAATTATCAAACCCTTTTACCAACCCACGTAATTGAAACCCATTTACCAAATAAATCACCACTGCTAAATTTTCTTTACGCACATGATTTAAAAAATTATCCTGCAAGTTAATAGCTTTATTAGTTGTTACTGTAGCCACTATAATTTCCTCCTATATCACTAACTATTTTACATAATCTTACCGCAGTTTACGTTTTTGTTCAAGTACCCTTAGCATCTCCGCCACATATCTTTCCGGAACCGGTGGTTCTGCTACCTCTATCCAGTGTATATAAGACATTTTTTTATACCAAGTAAACTGCCGTTTAGCAAAATTGCGCGTAGCCTGTTTGATTTTGCTAATACAGGTGCTTTTATCATATTCGTCATGTAAATATTCTAGTACTTGTCTATACCCAATGCTTTTCATAGCTTGAGCATCTTCCGGTACACCCATTGCTAAAAGTTTCTTAGTTTCCTCAAAAATCCCTGCTTCCACCATTTTGTCCACTCGCTTATTAATGCGAGGATACAAAATTTCTCGTGGCATGTGCAATCCAAATACAATTGCATCATAAGGACTTTCCTTGGCATGTGTTTGTGAAACTTCCTCTCCTTGCATAGCTACCTCGATAGCTCTAATCACCCTTCTGCGATCATTGCTATGCAGGTTCTTTGCCGCATTTGCATCCAATTTTGCTAAGCGCCTATGTAGTGCCTGATTCCCTTCTCTAATGGCATAGTTCTCTAAATCTACTCTTAAATTACCTACAGCCTGTGCCTGGGCAAAATCATAATTTTCTAAAAGTGCTTTAATATACAACCCTGTGCCGCCTACGATAATAGGCACATGCCCTCTTGCATTAATATCTTGGATTAACAGTGCTGCACGTTCTTTAAAATCAACCACGTTAAATTTTTCACTAGGCTCTAAAATATTAATCAAATGATGCTTTATCTCTGCCAATTCTCGTGCATTGGGTTTTGCAGTGGCAATATCCATATGTTTATAAACCAACATGGAATCCCCTGAAATAATCTCACCACCAAGCTTTTGAGCCAACATAATGCCACAATCACTTTTTCCTGTAGCTGTAGGTCCCAAAATAACAATTACTTTAAGTCGTCTCATTAGCTTGTCTCCTTAAAATCCCATATTTAACTTTACTATATTTACTACCAAATACTTCTTCTATGCCTAAAGCTTTAAGCACTTTTGGTGTGCGTTCCTTCACCACCACCAAAGGAGCCACCCTTAATGCCTCCAACAACGTTTCCCGCACTAAAGGCTTGGTATAAGCCAAAGGACGTAAAGGCTTCATATTAGAAGATAAATGCACCGGATATTTAAACATAGGGTCAAAATATACTACGTCAAAGCTATCTTTTGCCACTTTTTTTAAATATTCTCCTGCTTCTGTCCACTGAGTTTTAATTCTTCTTAAAGCTTGGTCAAGCAAGGGCTCATCACTTACATAGTGCTTCAAGCCTTCTGTAACCACAAACCATAACGGCAAAGAAGCCTCTAGCCCTTGTACATAACCTTCTTTGCCCACAACATACGAAGCTATCGCAGCATCACTGGCAAAACCCAAAGTGGCATCTAACAATCTGCTTCCTTTTTTTAACTCACAAGCCACTATAAAATTATCTTGCTTGCCTTGTAAAATTTTCTGCAAGCGCAATACAGCCATGCCTGGATGATAAAAAAGAATCCCCTCATCAGAAAAAAGCTGCGGGCCCTTTTTCGTAGCAACTAAAAGTCCGTCTAGGTTATTTGCTTCTTTAATAGCTTGCAAAGAACCATTTCCCTGACGTTCTATATAAGGCACCTCCAGTAATTGCGCCCATTGTTTTGCTTGTGTAGGCAACGCACTGCCGCCATTTAGCCCTCTTGTTATAGCAATCTTCATACTGGCACACACCTAAGTTCTCTTAAACATTTTATATAATTCTTCTGAGGTTATTTCTATCATACAAGGACGTCCATGCGGACAAGTAAAAGGATGCTCTGTATTTAAAAGCTCTAAAATAAGTGCCCGCATTTGTCGAATATTCAATACTTCCCCAGCCCTAATCGCACTGTGACAGGCAGCATAATGCAAAACCTCTTCACGCAAATCTGCTGGTTTTATATTTTTATTTTCTGACAAAAGTTGTAATATCTCTCTAATAAATTCTTCTGCCTCAGCATTTTTTATATCTGCAGGCAAAGATGATATTCTCAGAACCGTTTCACCACCAGGCTCTATATCTACCCCTAGTTGCAAAAACTCTTTTCTATACTCTTCAATCATACTTACTTCTTGTGGTAGGGCATCTAAATAGAGTGGAATTAAAAATTGCTGTGTAGGTATCTCTTGATGAGCCGCCACTAGTTTATCATACATAACTCTTTCGTGAGCAGCATGCTGATCAATTAAATACAGTGCTGTTTCCGATTGAGCAACAATAAATACTCTATCAATCTGTCCTAAGGGCCAAATAGTATCTACACCGCTATTTACATCTTGAAAGGAAATATTATTACCTGACACCATCGTATCTATGTTTTCGCTGGTGCGTTGTGCCATACTAAACTCTAGACTGGGAGCTTCATTAACATGCTCAGGTGTTTTCCAAATTTGCTGCTCAGGCGAGGGATAATTTGTTCCTGTGCCACTAAAGCTCCGCTTAGCCGTGCCAAAACTATCCGTGCTTGCCAGGACTGAAGTTGACGTTTCGCCGGTTCCTAACAACGGCTTAGTTAATGCCTCAGACAACGCGTGATAAACAACCCTATAAACTGCACCCTCATCACCAAACTTTATTTCACTTTTTTGCGGATGCACATTAATGTCAATATTTGTTGTATCTACTGTTATATCTAGTACCGCAAAAGGAAAACCACTCTTGGGAATTTGTGACCTGTAGGCATGGTCTAAAGCCTTACCAATCATACGGTTATTAATAGTACGTCCATTGACAAAAATTGTCTGCCACTGACGTGTACCCTTTAACAACGTAGGTTTACCAATATAGCCGTTAATACCAATGCCGTTATCTTCGTACCGAACAGCAATTAAAGCTTCGGCTACATTCTTACCATAAAGTGCCGTAATAGTATCTACTAAATCTCCATTGCCCGGTGTATTAATAACTTCTTTATCGTTATTTAGTAATCTAAAATGCACATCAGGACGTGACAAAGCAAGTTTAGATATAATTTCATTTATATAGCGTCCTTCAGTATTCACCGTACGCAAAAACTTACGCCTAGCAGGCACATTATAAAATAGATCCTTTACCGTAATTACCGTACCAATATTACCGCCTGTAGAAATACATTCTATATTTTCACCACCATTAATAGTAATAGAGGTAGCAAATTCTTCGTCGCTTAATCTAGTAAGCAAAGTAAATTTAGCAACAGAAGCAATACTTGGTAAGGCTTCGCCTCTAAACCCCAGTGAATGAATACTAAGCAAATCTTCTGCACTACGCAATTTACTGGTTGCATGGCGCAAAACAGAAAGCTTAGCGTTAGCTTCAGACATACCACTGCCATTATCTACAACACGAATATATTCAGTTCCGCCTTCATAAATAGTTACTTCAATGTTGGTGGCTCCGGCATCCAACGAATTTTCCACTAATTCTTTAGTTACAGAGGCCGGTTTTTCCACAACTTCGCCGGCAGCTATTTTATTGGCAGTATTTTGGTCAAGCAGTCTTACCTCTGCTTCCATTATTTACTACCTCCCTCCCTGCGAGCTTCTTCTTGTAGCTTATATAGCTCATTTAACGCCTCCAAAGGTGTCATAGTCATAATATCCATCTCCGTTAACTTTTGGGCCAACCCTCCGGCAAACAAAGAATTTTCCACAGCTTCATCCTTATTTCTAGTTACAAGGCATTTTGTCTCGCTACTCTTTTCGCCATCATATTCTAATAATAAATCTTCGGCTCTAGCCACAACTTTCTTGGGGAGTCCTGCTAACTGAGCTACATGAATACCGTAGCTGCGATCAGTTCCACCCGGCACAATGCGGCGCAAGAAAACTATATCATTGCCACGTTCTTTAACAGCTATTGAATAATTTTTGACTCCTTCTAAGAAATCTTCCAATTCTATTAATTCGTGATAATGCGTAGCAAAAAGAGTTTTTGCCTTAATCTTGTCATTGATAAATTCTACCACCGAGCGAGCGATACTCATGCCATCATATGTACTAGTTCCACGACCAACCTCATCTAAAATAATGAGGCTGTGCTTATTAGCATATTTTAAAATGTGCGCCACTTCGTTCATCTCTACCATAAAGGTACTTTGTCCGGTTGCTAAATCATCACTAGCTCCAACTCTGGTAAAAATGCGATCTACCGGGCAAATAGATGCCTGACGGGCGGGAATGTAACTACCCATTTGGGCCATTAGCACCAATAAAGCAACTTGACGCATATAGGTAGACTTACCTGCCATATTCGGTCCTGTTAAAATAATCATGCGCTGCTCATTACTGTTGAGCAAGGTATCATTAGGAACAAATATTTCCCTTTGCAAAAGCTTTTCCACCACAGGATGGCGGCCATCTCTAATAGAAATTTCTTGTTTGTTGTTTAATTCCGGGCATACATAATTATTCTTAAACGCCGCAATGCTAAGAGACAATAGTACATCCAAACTTCCTAGTGCTCTAGCTGTCTCTTGAATCTCCACAATTTTTTCTCGAATTTCTTCGCGGATTTTATTAAAAAGATAATATTCTAATTGTTGTATTTTTTCTTTAGCGCTGAGTATCTTATTTTCAAACTCTTTTAGCTCCGGTACTATATAACGCTCAGCATTTACTAATGTCTGCTTACGGATAAAGTAATCAGGCACTAAGGCTACACTGCCCTTGGATACCTCGATGTAATAGCCAAAAACTTTATTAAAACCAACCTTTAAAGTCTTAATACCCGATTGGTCTTTAATGCGCTGCTCAAATCTTTGCATCCACTCTTTATTGTTTTGCGCAATATCATGTAATTCATCTAGTTCTAAATCATAACCGGTACGAATCATGCCACCCTCACGAATAGTAAAGGGAGGTTCATCCACTATACCTGTTTCCAACGTAGCTAAAATGCCCTCGTGCAAACTAATATGCTTAGATAACTTTTGTAACAGTCCTTGAGAATAATCTTGCAATAATATTTTGATATTCGGCAAAACCTGTAAGGAAGCCCGTAAAGAGACCATATCACGTGCATTAGCGGAACCAACTTCAAGGCGAGCAAGTATGCGCTCTAAATCAGTAACACTCTTAAGATTTTCCGTTAACCCATCTCTAAGCCTGATATTTTCTAACAAAACCTTAATAGCTTCTTGCCGGCTTTTAATTTGTGCTAAATCTAACAAAGGTTCTTCTAGCCATTGCCGTAATCTGCGTGCCCCCATAGCAGTATTAGTGTAATCAAGAACATCTAAAAGCGTACCTTTTTTACCACCATCGCGCATGTTACGAACTAGCTCCAAATTACGAATGGCGGTAGCATCTAAAACCATGAAACTATCTCTGGCAATAACCGTCAAGTTATTAATTTGTGCCAAATCAGCTTTTACATTGTCATGAATATATTGCAGCATAGCCTCTACTGTGCCTCTTACCAGCTCGTTCTTGTAGGCATCACAATCAGTAGCAAAATGCTTAGCAAAAAAATCTACATGATCATCGCACACAAATTTGCTGAAAATACATTGTGGCAATTTTTGTTTAATTGCTTCCGTTATTTTTTCCCATTCATCTATGGCACCTACGGCAATTAGTTCTGCCGGCTGCAGTCTGAAAATCTGGTCTAAAACAAATTCCCTGCGGCTGCTTCCCCTAGCCATATACCATTGGCACTCCCCGGTAGAAATATCAGCAAAGCTTACACAAAGGGCTTCTCCGTCTTCACGTAAACAAGTCAAATACTGATTATGTCCGTCTTCCAAGATAGCACTGCTAAGTACCGTACCCGGAGTAATAATCTTAATTACTTCCCGTTTTACAATCCCTACCGCATCCTTAGGATTCTCTACCTGTTCACAAATTGCAATACGATAGCCTTTACGAATAAGCTTAGCAATATAACCATCTACAGCGTGATAAGGCACGCCGCACATGGGTATTTTGTCCTCCAAGCCACCTGCCCGGCCCGTAAGAGTAATATTCAATTCCTTAGATGCTGTTAAAGCATCTTGAAAAAACAACTCATAGAAATCTCCCAAACGAAAGAACAACAATTCCTCTTGATGCTGATTTTTAACATCTAGATATTGCTGTACCATTGGTGTATAGGTGGTTGTCATACTTGTGCGCTTCCTTTCAACAACCAAGTTTGAGCCGCTTCAATTTTCACGTTTAATTTTGCACCAATCTTATATTCTTGCTCAGCTAAGGGCCACAAAACTAACTTATTGCCGTCAGTACGTCCACTCCAAATATTAGGGTTATTATAACTGGGGCCCTCTACCAAAACTTCTACTACCTTACCCACCAAAGCTTGATTACGGATAAGACTGTTTTTATTCTGCAGCTCCATTAAGCGATTTAAACGTTCTTTTTTCACTGCTAACGGCACTTGTTCTGTCAACTTTGCCGCCGGGGTCCCTGACCGTTTAGAGTAAATAAAAGTATAGGCTACGTCGTAACATACCTCATCAACTAATTGTAAGGTGTCAGCAAAATCTTCTTCAGTTTCGCCTGGAAAGCCTACTATAATATCCGTAGTTAACACAGCATCAGGCACATACTTACGAATATTGGCTACTAACTCCAGATACTGTTCTCTTGTATAACCTCTGTTCATAGCTTTTATAATATTGCTGCTGCCAGACTGCACCGGAATATGGAAATGCTTGCAAATATGTTTACTTGCAGCAATTGTGCGTACTAAATCCTCACTCATGTCACGGGGGTGGCTAGTCATATAACGCACTCTTTCAATACCAGGTATATCATCAACAGCACGCAAAAGATCGCTAAAGGCATCTATTTCCCCCTGATCTTTACCATAAGAATTAACATTTTGACCTAAAAGAGTTACTTCTTTGAACCCCTGCAAAGTGGCTTTTGTTATTTCCCCAACTATACTTTCCTTGCTCCTACTGCGTTCCCTCCCTCGCACATAGGGCACAATGCAATATGTACAAAAGTTATTACACCCATACATAATAGGAACCCAAGCAGAAAAAGTGCTTTTACGAACAAAACTACCGTCAAATTCTTGCGGGTAATTTTGTAAGTCAGCAAAAATCTTTTTATCTTTTTTCTTGCTGCTCAGATAGCTTTGCAATATAGCACTAAAATTATTTACATGGGCAGTACCAATAATTAAATCTATTTGTGGATATGTTTTTGTTAACTTTTCTCCGCCTTTTTGAGCCATGCATCCAGCTACGCAAATAACCTTATTGGGATTTTCCGCTTTTATCGCCTTCATCTCGCCTATCTTGCCTAATATTTTCTTCTCTGCGCTCTCACGCACACAACAAGTATTAATAAGGACAACATCGGCTTGGTGAAAATCCGGAGTATATTCATAACCCAAATCTGCTAATTGCCCGGCAAAATGTTCAGAATCACTTTCATTCATTTGACAACCATAATTAATTATGTGATAAGTTTTACTCATAAATTCTCCTTAAAACCTCTTAATTTTGAATAATATATTCTCTTAACGTATTTAATAATTATACTCGAAATTATCTTTTTTAACAAGAAAATGACCCAGCTGGGAAATTACCCACTGGGTCATTTTAGACCGTCAAGCCTTACATTTTTACTTCATCATATGATGAGTTTTAGTTTTGACTGCCGCAGTTTCTAAAGCATTCCAAGATTCATTAGCACGCTCAACAAAAAGCTTACGTACTGCCTTATTTTCACCTAAACCATGAATATATGTAGATACATGGAAACCTGCTTTTTCCAATATGGATTTATGTGAATCCGGTTCTGCTCCTGCCATATCATTATTCGCATGATCACCGGCAACCATCATCATAGGAATCAAAGTAACTGATTTAATACCTTTTTCTTTCAATTTAGGAATAATGGTCTCTAAGCTAGGCCAGCCCTCTACGGTATAAATAACTACATTATCCATGCCCATTTCCTGCAATCTTGCTTGCATCACTGCATAATAAGCATTAGCCGGATGTGGTGTACCATGCTCCATCAATAAAATAGCTTCATGTTTGTGCAATTTAGGAAACTCTGTACTCATTGCTTTTAAAGTTTCAGTAACATCATCTCTTTGATTTTCTTGTCCCATCCAGTATACCAGGGATGTACCTAAAGTCATTTTTTTGAACTGGTTCTTATATAATTCGAAAATAGCGCTGTCATAAGAATATTCCATGCCAGGAATAACATCTAAAGTAGTAAGAGCAACACGAGTATAGCCTTCCTTTTTCAAGGTTTCTAAAGCTTGCTCAGGTGTTGGGATTATAATACCTTCTTTTTCCCTAATGCGATCAACGATAATATGTGAAGTAAATGCCATTACAACTTTCGTGTTAGGATGAGCGGCTTGAATATCAGCCACTGTTTTTTCGATAGTTGCCTGACGAGAATCTTTAAATGTTGTGCCAAAACTCATAACAAGAATTGCATCTTTATTAGGCAAGTTTTGCATAGCTGCGTTTTCTGATACACGCACACCAATTTCTGCTGCTCGTCTTAATGCCGGGGTAGCATCCTTAACTTCAGGATTTAATTGATAACTTGCATAACTTGTTTGCACCCCTATACCCAAAAGTGCTGCGCAGGCCATAGATGCTACTATTGCCTTTTTCCAACTTTGTTTCATACTTTCTTCCTCCTTTAAAATAAAAAAATGAGTCTTTCCCGTACGCAGGAAAGACTCATCCAAAATATAAGATGAACTAAATCTCCTCCCCTTCGCTCGCGGGTCAAACGGTGATCTTAAAATAGGCAGTTCTTCTGACTTCAGATCATTACTCCCCCAATTATTACCTCAAGCCTTCGCTTTAGCTAATAATTGAATTTGCTCCCTGTTACAGTGGCGGGACCGCGTTGGCATTAAACCAATCTTCCCTATTAAGTCCTTACGGACACCTATTTCGTTACATAAACTTTATAACAGACGTATTATATAATATCTATTTCTATTTGTCAATTAGATTCGCTAAGAGGATTTAAATCTTCCCCTTAAATTAAAAAGCACAAGGATCACTATAATGTTCTCCATTGCCAAACTTGCTTAAGACCATGTTCATTGCCTTTTCTAGCTTATTGAGCATTTCCTCTATTTGTTCTACTGTGCTAACTAGTGGCGGCATAAAAATAACTACATCCCCAATATTACGCACAATAAGTCCATATGTACGTGCTACCTGGCATATACCTCCGGCCATTTGCAGAGCTGGATCAAAAGGTATCTTTTTAGCCTTATCTTGCATAAGTTCAATACCGGCGAGCATACCACATTGACGAGCATCTCCCACATACTGCATAGCATTCATTTTTTCCATATGCTTTGCAATTACACTTATCTTAGGCGGCAAATTTTCAATTACTTGCTCTTTTTTAAATATATCCAAACTGGCAATTCCTGCTGCACAGGCTAAATTATTTCCCGTATAAGAATGCCCATGGTAAAAAGTCTTATAGTCTGTAGGCTCCCCCAAGAATGCATCATATATTTCATCTGTAGTCAGTGTGGCACCCAGAGCTAGATAACCGCCTGTAATACCTTTAGAAAGTGTCATAAGATCAGGGCATACTCCTTCATTATCACACGCCCACATTTTTCCGGTACGGCCAAAACCGGTAGCGACTTCATCCACAATTAATAAAACATCATATTTCTTGGTAAGTTCACGTACCCCCTTAATATAGCCTCTGGGCTGCATAAGCATTCCTGCAGCTGCCTGAACTAAAGGCTCAATAATCATAGCCGCAATATGCTTAGCATTAACTTGCAAGAATTTTTCTAACTCCTTTAGTAAATAAGCAAGATATTCTTCCTCATTGGCAATGCCCTCCACTTTATTGTGGTAAAAAGAAGGACAAGCCATTTTATATGTAGGAAATAGCAAAGACTTATAGGCTTTGTGAAAAACATCTATATTGCCGACACTTACAGCACCAACAGTGTCACCATGGTAAGAATCCCCTAAATTAATGAAATTTTTCTTCTCAGGTTGCCCTTTAAACTGCCAGTATTGAAAAGCTATTTTAACAGCAGCTTCTACGGCAGTAGAACCATCATCAGAATAGAAAACTTTG
>Ga0172378_10003783_pt1 | contig 14231 bp, 11 predicted proteins | sample GrowelOW332metaG_FD_119755 | JGI IMG/M metagenome (GOLD analysis project Ga0172378, IMG submission 119755) | Groundwater microbial communities from an aquifer near a municipal landfill in Southern Ontario, Canada - Pumphouse #3_1 metaG | ecosystem: Environmental > Aquatic > Deep subsurface >... | reverse complement strand
TTTAAGATTACTTCCGCAGTTTTTACAGTTTTACTATTAATACTTGCCATTGAATAACCTCCTATTGGTTTAATTTAATTTCTATAATAATACAAACTTATAAAAAAAGCAATTCATTTTTTTTAAATTAAACCTATTCTCCTCTTTATTATAAGAATTTTTTCGTAATTACTAAAATTTTCAAATTTTGCTTTTCTTTTTTTTTTTATTCTGATATAATAATGCGTTAGGAGGTATTACATGCAAATTATTAAAAAACTTAAAGACTTCTCGCAATTACAGAAAGGTTCTTTAATTGCAATTGGTCTATTAATTCTCGGATTATTGATCTCTAATTTATTCAATACGGTTAATGGCTGGGAAAATGGAATTGTTATCATTGTTGCCATCACCACCGCCTTTTTTACCATTTTCAATGTTCACTTAGACGGCTATAAACTTTGGATCAAAAACCTTTCTCTTTTGTTCATTATAGGCTTTTTTTCTTATATGTTGTTTGAAATTTTTGATGGATCAGAACTAACAACTTTAACCTTGTATAGTTTCTCTCATTTTGCCAATGATTCTGATTTCAAAATGCGTACAATCATTAATATTTTGCTTTGTATGTTCCCATGTTTTGTTTTATTTATGTTTTCTGCAAGTGCTCGATTTTCTTTAATTACAGGAATCATTCTGGAATATATTCTTGGTTTAGTTTTCTATTTTACGATGATGATTCGTGGAGATATGGTTCTCTTTACCGATCTTTATTCTTTAAGCACTGCGATGGATGTTGTCTCTAATTATCATTTTTCGATAACGCCAACCCTTATTTCCGGATCTATCTTAACGGGACTACTGGTTGTTCTCGCACTACAGGCTGAACATATGTCGAGTGATAAATGGGCACGTCGCCGGCAACGGCTGATTACAAGTGCCACCCTTTGTATTGGGATTATTGCTTTTGTAAATGTTAATATTGAAGATTATTATTATTCTTGGAAAATGGATTGGAATGGTCACCCTTATGTCTTTGCTTTAAATGCAAAATTGACAAAAAGTACTCCACCAACAGATTATGACGCCGATGATTTAGCGACACTCATTCCAGAAGTCAGCGATTCTAAAGATACGGTAAGTGAAAAGCCTAATATCATCGTCGTCATGAATGAATCTTTTGCGGACTTAAGCTGTCTTGGTGATGTTGAAACCACCGTTGATTATATGCCAAACGTCCATAATTTAACCGAAAACACCATTCGTGGCCAAGCGTATGTTTCTGTTTTTGGTGGGGGTACTTGTGATTCTGAATATGCTTTTTTGTCAGGGAATACCGTTGGCTTTCTCGCTGATAATGCAAGACCCTATCAATTATATGTTAATGATACTAGTCCTTCCTTAGTTTCTACTTTGAATGATTTAGGCTATTCTAGTCATGCCTTACATCCTGGTGAAGCCAGTGCCTGGAATCGAGATAATGTGTATCCCGATTTAGGATTTGAAGATTTTACCTCAAAAGAAGATATGGAAAATGATGTGACTTATACACGAGATGCTTACATCTCTGATGCTGATAATTACCGTTATCTCATTAACTCTTTTGAAGAAAATGAAGCCAATAGCGATCAACCCTACTTTGCTCTAGATGTCACCATTGAAAATCATGGTGGCTATGAAATGGATGCCTCTGGCCTTGAATCTGTGGAAATCACAAATTTACAGGGTGATTATCCAAGAGCCGAGCAATATATGTCAGTTGTTAAAGATTCTGATGCAGCCTTTGGTGATTTGATTGATTATTTTAAAAATATTGATGATCCAACCATTATTGTGATGTTTGGTGATCATTTACCTTATTTAGAACCTGAATTCTTTACAGAAGCCCTTGGTAAGGAAACATCGGACTATACTTTGGAAGATACTCAAAAACGTCAAAATACACCTTTTCTTTTATGGGCTAATTATGATATTCCAGAACAAGAAAATGTTTCTTTGAGTCTAAATTATTTATCAAGTTTTCTTTTGGAACAAGCCGATTTACCATTAACAGCTTATAATAAATATCTTCTTAATCTCTCTGAAGAAATGCCTGTTATTAATAAAAAAGGCGTTATTACCAATACAGGTAGTTATTACACTTTAGATGATCCTGCTAATCCCTATTATAATGATCTAGTGGATTATCAAAAAATTCTTTATAACAATATTTTTGATGATGCACATCGTGCTAATGATAAATTTTATCTTCAATAAAAAAAGTGGTCGCAAATTTGCGGCCACTTTTTTTATTTACAGTTTCATACTTAACCCAATCCGATTGCGTTTTAAATCAACCGTCAATACACGAACCTCTACAACATCCCCAATAGCTAAAATCTCAGATGGATGTTTAATGTAATGATTTGAAATTTCAGAAATATGGACTAACCCATCTTGATGCACACCAATATCAATAAAAGCACCAAAATCAATGACATTTCTTACCGTTCCTGTTAAAATCATGCCTTCTGTTAAATCTTTGATCGATAAAACATCCGATTTCAAAAAAGGTTTTGGTGCACCATCTCGAGGATCTCGACCTGGTTTTTTCAATTCTGATACAATATCCAAAAGCGTCGGAATCCCTGTTTCTAATTCTTCTGCAACCTCTTTAATATCAATAGCATTGAGTTTTTCTGTCGTTTGTTTAAGGTGATCTGATTCTAAATCTGCTAAGGTACACCCCATCTTATCCAATAATTTTTCAACAAGACCATAAGATTCTGGATGGACACCTGTATTATCTAAAATATTATTCCCCTCTGAAATTCTTAAAAATCCAGCACATTGCTCAAAAGCTTTATTACCTAATCCTTTGACTTTAAGAATTTCTTTCCGATTTTTAAACCCATTTTCTTGTTCACGATAGGTAATAATATTTTTAGCAACTGTTTTGCTCACGCCTGCAACATGTTTTAATAAAGCGGAAGATGCGCGATTAATATCCACACCTACAGAATTGACAGTATCTTCCACCGTATCATCTAAAACTTTTTCAAGTGCTGTTTGATTGACATCATGCTGATATTGTCCAACGCCAATATGTTTAGGATCAATTTTAACGAGTTCTGCTAAAGGATCTTGTAATCTTCCTGCAATAGAAATCGCTCCACGTAAAGAAACATTGATATCTGGGTATTCTTCTGTTCCTAATTTTGAAGCAGAGTAGACGGAAGCACCGGCTTCATTCACAATTACATAAGAAACATCCTGATCTACCTTTTTTAACATTTCTGCCACAATTTTTTCAGATTCTCGAGAAGCCGTTCCATTCCCAATGGCAATTAAATCCACCTGATACTCCTCAATCATCTTTAATAAAACTTTTTCCGTTCCTTTAATATCATTACGAGGATCGGTAGGATAAACCGTCGTTGTGTCAAGTAAAGTCCCTCTCCCATTGATCACCGCAATCTTACACCCCGTTCTAAAAGCTGGATCAAACCCCATCGTTGTTTTGCCTTTAAAAGGTGGTTGTAAAAGCAGCTTTTTCAAATTAATCCCAAAATTCTTAATGGCGGATTCTTCCGCACGTTCTTTTAATTTTGAGCGAATTTCACGTTCAATAGATGGTAAAATTAACCGTTTGTAGGCATCTTCAACTGCTTCTGCAACATATTGATGCTCTCCTTTGACAATTGTGCGTTGCATTCCTGTAATAATATTTTCTGCTGGATCTATGATTTTAACATTGATTATTTTTTGTTTTTCACCACGATTAATAGCTAAAATGCGATGATTCACAATTTGTGTAATCGGCTCTATATAGTCATAGTAATTTTCAAATTCTGAAGTTTCTTTTTCTTGTCCTTTGGTCGCAACCGTTCTGATTTGACCATGCTTTGTCACCATTTCTCTAATTTTTTGGCGATAACTTGCATTTTCAGCTAAAGTTTCTGCAATAATATCTTGTGCACCCTTTAATACTTTTTTCTCTGTATCAAAGCCTGCTTCAACATTGATATATTTTTTAGCTTCATTTTTAATCTCTGCATCTGAAGCTTCTTGTCGATACACGCGCAATGCAAAAGCTTCTAATCCTGCATCTTTTGCTTTTGAAGCACGCGTCTTCTTTTTTTGTTTATAAGGTAAATATAAGTCTTCAACTTCTTGCAGTGTTTTTGCCACTTCTATTTTTTGCTGCAAAGCTGCTGTCATTTTTCCTTGTTCCGTAATCTGTGTTTCAATTGCTTCTTTTCGTTTTTGTAAATTTTTAAGATAATTTAAGCGCATTTCTAAATCTCGCAAAAGTTCATCACTTAAATTTCCTGTTACTTCTTTACGATACCGAGCAATAAAAGGAATAGTATTTCCTTGATCGATCAGATTGACCGTATCTTCTACCTGCTTTTCACGAATTTTAAATTCATAAGCTAGTTTTTCAATGATATATTTATTCAATGGACTCCCTCTATTTTTATTTTTCTATGTATATTTTATCATTTTTTTGATAAAATATCAACTTTAATAAGTTTTTTCACAAATCTTAAACCTCCATTGAAAACTTGCAAAAATAAAAGGTCTATGATATAATTTTGGCAATTTTGAAGATAAAGGAGCCCTTATATGCCAATAAAATTTGTTGTCGATTCAATGTGTGACAGCAGTCATCTTATTTTAAATCGAAATTCTGTTGATGTTTTACCCATCCCTATTATCCTGGATTCTAAAACATATTATGATAAAATAGACATCACCGCCGAAATGATTTTAGATTATGTTAATTATCATAAAGCAAACTTTCCCAAAACAGCGCAAGTAACACCCGCTCATTATAAAAAATGTTTTGAGGAACATTTAATAGCCGGTTATGATATTATTTACATTGCATTAGGATCTGGTATTTCTGGTACTTTTCAAACAGCAAAACTCATTGCTTCTGAATTACTAGCCACTTATCCCGATCGCAAAATTGCCGTCATTGATTCAAAATGTGCAACAACTGGCATGGCCATGATTTTACACCAAGGCCTAAAATTGAATCAACTTGACAAATCATTTGAAGAAATTACAGCAACTTTAACTTTTTTAAGTCAGCATATTCAAGTATTCTTTATGGTTGGTGACATTAAATGGTTAGGCAAAGGGGGGCGCATTTCAAAAAGTATCGCACTTTTAGGCGATATGCTTAAAATTGTGCCTATCCTACATTTTGTCGATGGCAAAATTTTGGTTTATGATAAAATCCGTGGCAAAAAAAAAGCGCTTAAAACCCTGTTTAAGGCTTATGAAAAATATTCGATCAATGCGCCTTCCCAAATTATTGGTGTCATTAATAGTACTGCTGACGATTTACAAAAACGCGCAATAGCCCATTTTGAAAAAGAATATCATTGTTCGAATATCATTGTTCCAGAAGCCGGTGCCGGTGCTGCCCTAACCGTTCATATTGGCCCTGATTGCCTCGGCATTATGTTTTTTGATGCATTGCCTGATAATTATGTCAATGTTTATCCTTAAAAGCCCTCTTTTGGTTTCGAATTGCGCCTTTTTATAGAACATAGCTTTAAATACTGACCCCATACTTGATAGAACCTATCATTTAATGTTCCCCTTGTAAATTTCATTCCTTTAACACCGTATCCTTAAAGCATGCGGTGTTTTATTTTTTCGTGTTTTTAAACTTTAAACAAAAAAATAAACAACAAAATTCATTATTAATAATGGTTTTTGTTGTTTATTAAAGAAAAGAAATAAAAAATTTGTGTCAATTAATATCAATATGATATAAGATTAGATAAAAATTAACAACAGACAATAGCAGAAAAATCTGCTTACCCTTATCATAAACCTTTTCTCTAATTTTTTCAAGTAAAAAGCAAAAATTTACCCTTTTTCATTGTACTTTTTAACCGCTTTTTCAACCGTTTCCCATTCATTATAATATAAATTCTCTTTTGCCATTGTTTCTTGTTTTTCATGTCCCTTACCCGCTAAAACAAGAACATCCCCTTTTTGTGGTAAGGTTACGGCATAATCAATGGCATCCCAACGTTTTAAAACCGTTGAATAATTTTTATTTTTTTCTGCAACCGCCAGAGCGACGGTATCAATGATTTTTTGTGGATCTTCACTTGCAGGATTATCAGATGTCACAATCACAAAATCCGCATATTCGCCCGCAATATGTCCCATAATAGGTCTTTTAGCCTTATCCCGATCCCCATTACACCCAAAAACCAAATAAATTTTGCCATCATAAAGGGTTCGCATCGCTTTTAATAATTTTTCAAGACCATCTGGAGTATGGGCATAATCAATGATAATATCAAAAGACGTTTTTAAATCTACTCTTTCCATTCGACCCTCTACAATATCCATTGTGGCTAATGCTTCTTGAATCTTTTCTATCTCAATGCCCTCACATAACGCATTGATAATAGCGGCCATACTATTATAGACCATGACTTCTCCTGGAATATCAATATAAATATCAATAGCCTCTTTGGGGGTTACTAATGTGTATTTTGTCCCTTCAATAGCATAATGAATGTCTTTTGCATAATAATCATTTTCTAAACTGAGACCATAGGTGTAAACAGGCATAGTTGTTTTCTGTTTAAGGTGTTTAACTAGTTTTTGTCCCCATAGATCATCTCCATTAATGATATTGGCTTTTTGGGTCTTATAAAAAAGTTTACTTTTTGCTTCAAAATAGGCCTCAAATGTTTTATGATAATCTAAATGATCTTGTGTTAAATTTGTAAAAATACCATAATCAAAAGCAACACCATTCACTCGACCAAGATCTAATGCATGTGAAGAGACCTCCATAAATAATCGGGTGCACTGTTCATCCAGCATTTCGGCAATATCTGCTTGAATTTCCAAAGAATCTGGGGTTGTTCGTCCCGCATTATCAATCAACTTATCGCCAATTTGATTGTTGATCGTTCCAAACAACCCACATTTTTCATTATTTTTTGTAAAAATTGTTTTAAGCATATAGGTGACGGATGTTTTACCATTGGTACCCGTTGTCCCCGTAATCATAATCTTTTGAGATGGAAAGTTATAAAAACGACTCGCAATAAGGCCCATTAATTGCCGCGGATTTTCAACTTTAATATACGTAATATCATTTTTTATATCCTCTGGTAACACTTGACAGACAATAATCTTAGCCCCTTGGTGAATTGCTTCTTTGATGTATCGATGGCCATCTGTTTTAAAGCCTTTGATAGCAACAAACAAACTATCTTTTTTGACTTTTCGAGAATTATACGCAAGGTGTTTGACCTCTATTGTATTAGTATAATGAATTCTTTGAATGATTTCTTTTTCTTTAATGAGTTCTTTTAATTTCATAATTTCCTCTAAATTCTATTTTATTTAAATTATTATACCGTAAAATTTCATTTTTGTCCAATGAAAAATACACCGTTTACCTTCGGTTGAACCATCCGACAATCCCGTTGTATCCTTGTTAATGTTCTATTTAAATAGCCTCATTAAACAGCCGTATTTATCAAAAGTGGCACTAATGTTGTCGCGACAGCTACCCCTTCAAAGATCACATATAAAATAATAATTTTTTTAGCTTTTACTTTTGATATTGTGATTAATCCAATTACCATTAAAATCAACGTATAAATTTGAAGTGGATTTAAGAGTGAAAATAGAAGATAGCCTATATTGTCAGTACTAGGCACAGTATTTGTCATATACAAAAGAATCAAGGTAATTAAGCTATAGATTGTTGCCGGAATATTGGCAAAAGCATACACCGAAAAAGTCTGCTTAAATGTATTTTCTCCTTTAAATAGTTTATGCGTAAAAAGCCATAAAACAAAGACCGTTATTACTGGTCCTACAATTGCTCCAATCACGGCGCTAACAATAGAAACGATCCCCGTAATCCCTGCAATCTCTGAATCGGTCCCTATATTTAATAATCCTGTCATTGACAACTGCATTATTTTAAAACTGTTTAAACCTGTTAATAAAATTAATAAAATAAGTGGAATCCAAAAAAATTGTGTTTCTTTATTGCGGTCAAAAAACTGACTCGGTTTGAAAATATAATCTTTCATATTGCTCTCCTTTACTGATAAATTGCTTTAATAGGATCCATTTTCGAGGCATTAATCGCTGGAACAATCCCAAAAATCAACCCAACTAAAATAGAAATAACACTTGCTCCTATAAAATTGATTGGTGTAATCACCGTTGGAAACGGTAAAAATGCCCCGACTATTTTAGATAGCACAAAGCCATTAAAGATCCCGAGTAATCCACCCATCCCGGTGATAATAATCGCTTCAATCATAAATTGCAATAAAATGGTTTTGGATGTTGCGCCGATGGCTCTTCGAATCCCTATTTCTCGTTTACGTTCGCTGACAGATACATACATAATATTCATCACACCCACACCGCCTACAAATAGAGAAATCCCTGAAACACAGGCAACAAAGGCGGTTAATCCCCCAATGATTTGTTGAAAAGACTTTGTAATCGCCTGTGGATCTTCTAATTGATAACTGCCTTGAACTTCTGGATGATTGTTTTTTAAAATGTCTTCAACCTTTTCAAAAACGGCCTCCGAATCTGCGTTCGCCATTAAATAATAGTCAACGGAATAAATTTCATCAATCTGTGACATATTTTCAATGTTTTGTTCTGAAAGATATGAATAGGTTAATCCTAATAAACTAGCAGTTGCATTTCCCTTACTTGAACAAACACCAATCACTTCATAATTCTGATTATTGATCAAAATTGCCCTCCCCACAGCTAATGCCGGTTCTGTAAAGAGATCTGTAGCTGCTTCTTCATCTAATACAATACGGTTGGCCGTCTCTTCATTATCACAAAAATCTCGCCCATAGATAATATCAAGGGTTTCATTTTTATAAGACTTGACCGAGATACCGGTTGATTTATCAAAATAAGAGACACTAAAAAAATTAAATAGTCCGCCAATGCTTGTAGTTGCATTAGCTTTTTCGATTTCATTGAGTTGTTCAATTTCTTGGATATCATTTTGTGTAAAAACATTTAAAATTTCCTGATTCATTTGTGGATTGTCAGACTCAAAACTAACGGTATATTTATTAGAACTTGTTTCTGTTGCTATGCCCTTTACTTCTTGACTGAGTCCATCCCCAACAGAAAGAATGACAACAACCGAACTAATCCCAATAATAATGCCAAACATTGTTAAAAAAACACGGAGTTTGCGCGCACGAATACTATAAAGTGCCGTTTTTAATAAATTAGAAAATGTCATGCATGCACACCTCCTTTTTTAACATGAACAACGCCATCAATAATTTCAATCACTTTTGACGCATAACGCGTTAAATCAGCATCATGGGTTACCAAAATAATGGTTTTGCCCTCTTGGTTAAATCGACTTAATATTTCCATAATTTGAGCGCCTGTATGCGAATCTAGCGCACCGGTTGGTTCATCTGCAAAAATAACATATGGATCATTAATAAGCGCACGCGCAATAGCCGCACGTTGTTGTTGCCCCCCTGATAGTTCGGCTGGCTTGCGATCTTTTTTATCCTGAATGCCGACTAACTCTAAATAATGATCTACGCGTTCAAAACGTTCTTTCTGAGATAATTTATCGTAGACTTTATTGTACAATAATGGTAGTTCTACATTTTGTCTAATGGTTAATGAATCAATTAAATGATATTGTTGAAAAATAAAACCCATGTATTCATTCCGAAACTGTGATTTTTCATTTTCTGTTAAACCCGTTACATCTTCCCCTTTAAAAAGGTAGGCGCCCTCATCAAAATGATCTAAAAAACTTAATGAATTCATTAACGTTGTTTTCCCTGAGCCTGATTTTCCAACAATCGTTAAAAAATCACCTTGATCAATGCTAATGTTAACAGCTTTTAAAACATGTAATTTTTCTTTACCAATTGAATAATATTTTTGAATATCTTGGAGCTCAATTAAGTGACCCATTATTTTGAATCTCCTGCATCATCCTCAACTTGGATATTTTCTGGATAGAGATAAATGGTTTCTCCACCTGTTAATCCTTTTGTAAGAGTAATTTTATCCGGATCTTCTGTTTTTGTATAGTCAATTTCGACTTTTTCAGCACTACCATCTTCTTTTTTGACAAGTACATAATTTTTATCTTGATCGGTCAATAAAACCGATTTAGCCACAATTGCGGAATAGTCATCAAGTACAATGGTTCCTTGTGCATGATACCCATTGACCATACCCTCATTGCTCTCTAAAGCGACCTCTACCTGATATTGGCTGACACTTGACGTACTACTTGACGTACTTGTCCCTGTTCCACTTACATCCGTTGTTGTAATGGGTTTGTTTGAAATTGAAATAATTTTACCTGCCTGTGTTGTATTGGTTGGGACAATTAAAAGATCAACGGCCTGATCAATAAAAATTTTGCTAAAACTTGTTTCATCAACCGTTCCCCTAAAAATATAGGTGTTCGAATCAATAACCATATAATTTTGAACTTTTAAGGGATCACCATCTGCAATAGTCAATTGTCCCGCAATAGGCGCCGTCACAATTTTGGTTTCCTGATTTCTTAATGTAGCAATACTATTTTCCGTATCACTCCTTGTTCCCTCAGTGGCACTTTCTTGAGTTTTATAGCCTTCTAGTTGTTCCTGCAAAGCTTGTATTTGTGCTATAGCAGTAGAATCATTTTGCGTTTGCTCTAATGCGCTGATTCTTTCTTCAGTATTAGCAATCTGTGTGTTCTGATTGGCGATTTCTTGGTCTGAAGCATTTAGCGTATTATTGAGTGTTTCTATTTGTTCTGTTATGCTAGAAGCACTACATCTAAACAATTCTTGGCCTACTGACACATTTTGACCATTTGTTACTGCAATGGTCCCCATCGTATCATAACCGGTTGGAACAGTCACTGTTTCCGAATCTTGTGGAACAATTGTGCCATTAATAAACACTTTCTCTTTTGAAGGTAATTGAACTGTTTGATCCTCTGCCGTCGTATTAGCTTCACTTTTTTTTACAAAAATCCACGCCCCTAGAATTGTCCCTAAAAATGCAACAACAATCAAGGTAATGACTACCCATTTTTTCATTCATCTTCTCCTGCTATTCATCATTTATTTTCTAAAGCTACTTATTTTCTTTTAAACCAATCCTATTTTTTTCTTTTACTCTTCCGTTTTTTAAAACACCCATTAAGCTATTTTTGAGGCTTAAGTTTTAGCGAATGTCTGATTTACATCTTATAATGATACAATTTTTGACAAAAATTGTCAAGTTTTATCAAAAAAAGACCCCTAAGAGAAATCCTTTATCATTTGATAAAGGATTTCTCTTAGGGGGACGTTTCCTTATTTTTGTTGATGTTTTCTCCAATAACTTGTCCAAACAATATGAATACTCAAAATCAATGCTCCAATATAGCCTAGAAATCCAAGTGCTGGAATCCCTAATATTTTAGGGGTCATCTCGGTTGTTGCAATAAAACTACTGCCAATTAATAAAGCCGCAGCCAAAAAGCAAGCAATAATTTTATTAACCATCTGATCTATTTGATTTAATGGCCCTTCTGATCCGGTTATTTCTACATTGATCTTGGTTTGCCCTTTAACCGTCATTTTTAATAAATCCCCCACATTAATGGGAATAGTCAGACTTTTGTTAGCGACATTATCTAATGCCGAGACGAATACTTGTGTTTTTTTTGCAATATTTAAATTTTTTTTAGAATCTTTTCTAATATAATTAAGCATAACCTGTACACCCGTCATATCAGTATCTAATAATTTTAGCGTTCCTTCTAGGGTGATTACTGTTCGCCCAAGCATTGTAATCCCACTTGGCATTTTAATTGCATGTATTCTTGCGACACGCAGCAATTCCTGAATAAAATCACCAACATTGAACACTTTTAAATTCATTTCTCCGTACTTGTTTAATAATTCGTCTAAATCAGTATAAAGTTGTGCATGATTAATCTTTTTTTTATGAATGCCTAAGATTAATAAGGCATTTTTAATTTCCATCACATCTTTTTTTACAATTGCACCAACTAAACTTTTTAAAATATCCTGATTGTGCCTTGAGATCGTTCCAAACATACCCATGTCAATAAAAACAATTTGGCCATTACGAATGATAATATTTCCTGGGTGTGGATCTGCATGAAAAAAACCATCATCAAGCACTTGTTTAATATAATTTTCGGCCAATTTTGAAGCAATTTCTTTTGAATCATAGCCATGATCTTTTAAGTGTTTTATGTCATCAATTTTATAGCCTTCGATATATTCCATCATCATAATTTTTGAGGTTGTATATTCAAAAAATATTTTAGGGGTTGTGACATATACTACTTCTCGATTAAGCTCATAATATTTTATGGCATTTTCTCTTTCAATTAAAAAATCGGTCTCTTTTTGTGCAGTTGCCCACAATTCATTCAAAACCATTTTAAAATCAATAACATTATTTTTACTGTTAAAAATATTTAAAATTTGAGCAGCCTTCTTTAATAAAGAGAGATCTCTTGACATTGTTTCCCATATATGTGGCCGTTGTACTTTAATGACGACCGCTCGCCCATCTTTTAATTGTGCCTCATGGACTTGAGCAATAGAGGCTGATCCAATAGGCTTTTTATCGATAGACTGAAAAATTTCATCAAAATTAACACCATATTCAAGTTTAACCATGGAAATCACTTCTTCGTAAGCCATTGGCTGAACATCTGTTCTTAATTTAGATAATTCCTGACAATATTCGGTTGGCAAAACGTCTTCTCTCATAGAAAGAACTTGTCCCAACTTAACAAAAGTTGGGCCAAGTTCCTCAAAAATATGTCGTAATTTTATTGGTGTAATGCCTTTTGTCAAGTGATATTTCATCAAAATCGAAAGAATCTCACGCAGTCGAATTCGATTGTCTACATGAGCAGATTGTGTTTGGTCTTGTGTAAAAGCATTTTCCTCTTTCATATTATACGTCTAGATGTTCTTCTTCTTCTTTTGTTTCATCAACATCTTCTACATCAACATCTTCTGCTTCAACATCTTCTGCTTTCTTTTCTTCTGCCATTTCTTCTTCGACCTTTGCTAACCGTGCTTTAAGTGCTGCTATTTGTTCTGAGGTAAAGGAATCAATTTTATCTAAAAATTCTTCGGTATCTTTTTTTGAATTGGCTCTCGTTTCTTTCATTTTATTTTTGAAATCACGTTTCAATTCTTCGTTCATAACCTTTCCTTGTTCTGCCGTTAGTTCTCCTTTTTCAACAAGGTAATCGATCACTTCTTTTGACTTTTCTATCGTTGTTGCTGCTGCACCAATGCCGACCATTACTACTTTTCGTAATTCATCTTTTAAATTAAAAGTTGCCATTTTATGCCTCCTAAATTTTTTCTTATTATACCACTTATTTATTAACCCTAACTTAATTCTTTATTGAATTAAAAAAACCAGCTATCTTTTGATAACTGGTTGGTTTCTTTTGGCAAGGGTAGCAGGATTCGAACCTACGGATGATGGAGTCAGAGTCCATTGCCTTACCACTTGGCGATACCCCTAAAACTGTGCTTATTTAAACACAAACCATATTTTAACAGGAGTAACCGCGTTTGTCAAGTACTTTGTAAAAAAATGAGTGATTTAGCGCTTATTTTAATAGCACTTATTTTTCGACCTTAACCGCTTTACGCTCTTTAATTTCAAGCCCTAAGACTTTTGAAACGGCTTTATAGACCATAAATGTCACAACGGAATTAATCCCCGTTTTGATTAAGTTAAAGGGTAAAATAATCGGCAAAATCATTGCTTTTACTGCTTCATAAGGAACACCCATAAAAATTGGGGTAAGGACTAAATTGAGGGCAATCATTACTGCAACCATCATCAATGAACCAGCCACTAATCCAATCACTGCACCACGGCGCGTATGAATATGATTATAAATAACACCCGCTACTAATGCAAAACTACCCGTTGCAATAAAGTGCATCACAATACCAATAATCCCTCCTTGAGCCGAAACCGTTAACCCTTGAATCACACACACGATGGCGGTTAAAACAATTCCACCAACCGGTCCAAACATAAAGGTTCCAATCAAAATTGGAATATCCGCTGGATCATACTCTAAGAAAGGGGCTGCTGGAAAAATTGGTAGATGGATTAAATACACCAATAATACAGACATTGCTGTCAAAACTGCCATTTGTGTCATCGTTTTTGTACGCATTTTCATAATA
>Ga0172378_10003782_pt1 | contig 14236 bp, 19 predicted proteins | sample GrowelOW332metaG_FD_119755 | JGI IMG/M metagenome (GOLD analysis project Ga0172378, IMG submission 119755) | Groundwater microbial communities from an aquifer near a municipal landfill in Southern Ontario, Canada - Pumphouse #3_1 metaG | ecosystem: Environmental > Aquatic > Deep subsurface >... | reverse complement strand
CTGCACAGAGAGAGCATAGACAACGGAACAATGGTACGGCGCTTGGCTTCGGGTGTGCCTACGGACGCATGGAACAGTAAGAACGGATTCACGGGAGTCAATAAGCGATTCCAGTTGTTTGAGTGGGAGCCGGGAGCATTGGCCGGAATCAAGTACGTGTGATATTAAACGGGCAACCGTTTAGAAAGCACCGGTAAAAGGGTAGCAAACAAAAACTCATGCCTTTATCTCCTGGCATGGTGCTACTCTGCCGGTGTGATTTTATGATGAGAGAGGTGGTGAACGTGGCATTAACAGCAAAACAGCAGCGGTTCGTGGAAGAATACCTGATAGACTTAAATGCCACGCAAGCCGCAAAAAGAGCTGGATATAAGAACGCTGAAATAGGAAGACAGCTTATAACGAAAAATAACGTTTCGGGTGCAATTCAAGAAGCCCTGAAAAAACGTTCATCACGTACAGAAATAACACAAGATCAAGTGCTTGAAGAACTTGCAAAGGTAGGCTTTAAGAAAGCTGCTGATTACACTGATGCAGAGTTAAAGTACGGTAATAAGATACGAGCGCTTGAATTGATTGGAAAACATCTTGGAATGTTTAACGATAAGCAACCGAACAGCAACAACTCTGAGGACGACAACCTTTACGACGCGATAGAAAAAGCGGTTAATAAGGCGCTTGATACTGGCGGTGAATCATGAGGTTTGACAGCATATCACAGAAGCAAGCAGAGATTTTCAGGTTTCCTCATGAGCCGCAGTATGAAACGCTTATCTGTGATGGAGCCGTGAGAAGCGGGAAAACCATTATGATGGTCGTCTCATTCATTGAATGGACAATGCACGAGTTTAACGGTATGTGCTTCGGCGTATGTGGAAAGACAGTCAGAGCAACAGAACGCAATATCATCATGCCACTACAGCAAATACAGAGCATCACAAAGCGATACAAGATAACCTATACGCGATCCGCTTCGCTCATGACAATCAAGCGCGGTGATGTAACAAATTACTTCTATGTGTTTGGCGGCAAAGACGAATCAAGTTATATGCTCATTCAGGGCATTACATTAGCCGGAGTTCTGTTTGATGAAGTTGCGTTAATGCCCCAGTCGTTTGTTGAGCAGGCAATAGCAAGAACGCTTTCCATCGAAGAAGTTAAACTATGGTTTAACTGTAATCCGGGAGCGCCGGGACATTGGTTCTATCAAGAATGGGTATTACAACCCGAAAAACACAAAGCAAAGCATCTACATTTTCTTATGGACGACAACCCGGGGCTTACTGCTGACGCTCTTGAACGTGCAAAAGCTTCATTCTCTGGCGTATTTTACAAGCGCTATGTGCTTGGAGAATGGTGTGCGGCAGAGGGGCTTATCTATGACATGTTTGACCCGCAAAAGCACGTCGTACCAAAGATACCAAAAAACGCAGACGGCAAACCTGAACCCCGCAAATATATTGAATATATGCTTTCGTGCGACTATGGCACACAGAACGCCACCGTATTTCTCCTATGGGGATATTGCGGCGGCGTTTGGTATTTGATTGATGAATACTATTATTCCGGAAGAGACAAGCAGAAGCAGAAGACAGATGAAGAATACTATCAAGACTTAGTTAAATTCGTCGGTGACATTCCTGCGCATCAGATCATCATTGACCCGTCGGCGGCTTCATTCATTGCTTGTGTTCGCAGACATGGAAAGTTCATACCAATTCAAGCAAATAATTCAGTCGTTGACGGTATTCGGTTTACTGGATCGCTGTTTTCCATGGGAAAAATAAAGATTTGCGAGTACAATTGCAAAAACGCGCTTGAAGAAATACAGGGCTATTGCTGGGAAGACAACACGCAGGAAGACAAACCGGTTAAAGAGAAAGATCATGCAATGGACGCAATGCGCTATTTCTGCTATACGCATATAAGGCGCAACGCTTATCGTTATGGATTACATATGGTAGGTGACAAGAGGTGAGCATACTGGACTTTATTAAAAACATTTGGAACGCGCTGTTTCATAGAACAGAGATTCTTGATGCGCTGAACATTGACGTGAACGCGCTGGAAAACAACCCAATGCTTGAATATTCTGCGGTGTGGAAAAAGATTTATTCAGGCGTGGAGTTTAATGGAATCAAAGATCCCAAGATTGCGGCGACTGTTTGCCATGAAGCGGCGCGCCTGGTTGTGTCTGAAATGGAAGCAACTACAGGAGAATCACCACGAGCAGAGTTTATTCAGAGTTTGCTTGATTCACAGATCCTAAACCGCGCCGAGGAAATCACAGAATATACTTGTGCAATGGGCGGATTGATTTTAAAGCCACGCTTTGACGGCTCACAGCTCGTCACGGACGTTATTACACAAGACATGTTCTTCCCTATCCAGTACGATTCAAGCGGCGTGCAGGGCGGCGTATTTGTCCAACAGCGCAAAAAGAATAAGTACACATATACGCGCCTTGAAAACTGGAACTATAAAGGCAACGGGACATATGAGATCACAAACAGGGTTTACCGGTCAACGTATGGAAATTCTGATTTAGGTCAGCTTGACAGCCTACAATCATTCCCTGATTGGGCGGTTATTGAGCCTGATGTGACGATTACCGGCGCACCTGTTCCAATGTTTGCATATTTCAAAATGCCGGGTGCGAATTATGTAGACATCAATAATCCTATGGGCGTTTCGCTGTTCGGGAAAGCGGTTGATTCAATCCGGGCTGCAAACACAGCGTATAATGCGCTGGATTGGGAAGTCGATGGAGGCGAGTTAAAACGTTATCGGGATATTTCCACATTTACCACGTTCGATGATAAAGGAAATCCGCTGACTGACAGAAAGCGGCAGAAAGAATATGTATTCAATGGCGCGGCTGGACAGACAGATGGAACACAGCTTTTTGATACCTTCTCCCCTTCCCTGCGCGTTGATAGCCAGATTGCGGCGCTCAACCGGCACTTAAACCAGATTGAAGCACAGACCGGATTTAGCCAAGGCACATTTAGCATCGATGAAGCAACCGGAGCAGCCACGGCAACCGAGGTCGTAAGCGACAATCAAAAGACCTACAGCACAGTACACAGCATCCAGCAGGCGTTTGAAACCGCTCTGAACGAACTTATTAAAATCTATGACTTCTATGCTACGGTATATAATCTTGCACCGCAAGGCGATATTGAGCCGTCGTTCAGCTGGGATGATTCCGTTATTTCAAGCCCGGATGAAAAACGAACACGGATTCAATTGCTGGTGACGCAAGGGAAATTCCCATTGTGGAGATATCTCAACGAGTATGAGGGATACAGCGAGCAGGACGCGCGAGACATTCAAGCGGAATCGGAAGCGTCTTCACCTGGAATTTCGTTTGGTGGTGGGATGAATGCTCTCACCTGAATATCTTGATGGAGTGGCCGAACCACTTCAAGCGATCTACTCTGAATTGGAATCCGCTATCATGGCCGACATAGCGAAGCGTATTGCAAAAGCCAACTACACTACCAACATGGCAGCGTGGCAACTGTACAAACTTCAATCAATCGGAGCGTCGCAAGAGTATATTGCGCAGGAGATAGCAAAGACGCTCAAAATCAGCGAAAAAGAGGTTTATAGCCTGTTCGGTGAGGCTGGAATCAAGTCCATGCAGACCGACATAGCCACGCAGAAAGCCGCCATAGAAGCCGGTAAACTTCCCAAAAACGCTGTTCCATTAACCGCTTCCGCGCAAGTGGCGCAAGTGCTCAACGCGAACGCGCTGCGGACACAAAACACAATGCAAAAACTGACTGGCACGATCGCTTTAGATGCGTCGGGCAAGCTAAATCAATATATGGATCAATGCCAGCTTATGGTACAATCCGGCGCGTTCACTCAGGATATGGCTATTGACGCTACGGTGCGAAGATTTGCCGCAGACGGCGTACAGGCATTTGATTATGCGTCAGGTGTTCGGACAAGCGTAGAGGCGGCAGTAAGACGCGCATGCGTGACTGGGATAAATCAAGCGACGGCAAAGGTAAGCGAGAATAACGCGTCTGAGTTGCAGACAAATCTTGTAGAAGTATCAAGCCATGCCGACGCGCGGCCCGAACACGCGGTTTGGCAAGGCAAAGTTTATTCGCTTGAAGGAAGCACCGACAAATACCCGAATCTTGTTGAAGCAACAGGCTACGGAAGCGGCGACGGGCTGTGCGGTTGGAACTGCCGCCATTCCTTTTGCCCGTATGTCGAGGGCGTGTCTGAAAAAGCGCCAACCGAGAAATATAGCAAGACTACATATAAAAACGAGCAAATCCAACGTTATAACGAGCGACAAATACGTTACTGGAAGAAACGCGAATCGGCTATTGAAGCTGGCGGCCTTGATGCAAGCACCGAAAAAGCAAAGGTCAGCGCATGGCAGGCTAGGCAGCGTGAGCATTTGAAGCAAACCGACTTGACAAGACAGTATCAACGCGAGAAAGTATTTACCTAATAACCAAGCGCCTATAACGGGCGCTTTTGTTATGCCAAATTACGCAGGCCCAGCGATACGGGCAACAGAGGCGGACGCAACCCGCGTTAAAAAAGCGTATCTGACAGGAGGACACATGAAAAGAGAAGCACTTAAGGCTATGGGCCTGACCGATGAACAAATTGACCAGATCATGGCCGAGAACGGAAAGGACATTGAGAAATACAAGTCCGATGCCGAGACAAACAAGACCAGCGCCGAGCAGTACAAGGCGCAACTGGACGAAGCAGGCAAACAGATCGAAGCCTTTAAAGGGATGGACCCGGAAGGAACAAAAAAGGCCGCTGACGAATGGAAGGCCAAGTTTGAGCAGGCCGAAAAAGACCACACGGCCAAGTTGGAGAAAATGGCCTATGATTCCGCCGCCGAGAAGTACATTGATGGCCTGAAGCCAAAGGACAGTTTAAGCAAGAAAGCCATTCTGGCTGAGTTCGCAGCAAAGGAATTCAAGCTGGACGGCGAAAACTTTATCGGAGCTAACGAGTGGGCGGAGCAGTTCAAGAAGGACAACGCCGCGCACTTCTTAGACGGAAAACCTGCCCCGGGAATCTTCTCCGGAAAGCTCGGAGAACCGGGAGCAAATGCAAGCATTGACTCTTTTGCGGCCGCAGCACGAAAGGCAGCCGGGCTGCAAGAACCAACAAAATAATGAAAGAATGAGGTAAAAATATGCCTAACTCCATCGAATACGCGCAGAAATTTGCGCCTATCATTGACGACATCTACAAGAACGGCTCCTACACCGCCGGAATGGACACAGCGACCGACCCAGGGTTTAGCGGCGTAAACGCCGTCAAGGTATTGAAAGTGTCCACTACCGGTCTTGGCGACTACAGCCGGTCAACCGGTTATCCTACCGGAGACGTTACCGCAACGTGGGAAACCATGACCCTGACCGAGGAGCGCGGAAAGGAGCTGTCCGTTGACCGCATGGACAACGAGGAAACTCTCGGAATGGCGTTCGGCCAAGTGACCGGCACGTTTATGCGGAATCACGTTATCCCAGAACTGGACGCATACCGTTTTGCAAAGTATGCCGGCACTTCTGGAATCAGCACTACCACCGCCGCTACGCTTTCCTCTTCAACCATACTTACGGCCATTGATGAAGCCGTGAGAAACATGGACGAGGACGAAGTACCCGCGATGGGCCGCCGCCTGTACATAAACAGCGACCTTAAGCCCGTGCTGAATAACGCGCTTACCCGCCAGTTTGGCTCTGATGGTACTGTGAACACCGTTCTGAACGGCTACAACGATATGCCGATTGCATACGTTCCGAAATCCCGTTTCTATACCAGCATCACGCTGAATGACGGCTCTTCTTCTTACGGCTATGTGCGTCCCAGCACTACGCAGAGCTTCACCGGCGACGGAACTACCACCGCATTTACCGTTACCGCCAAGCCCGCTACCGCGTCTATCGTGAGTGTCACCGTTGCTGGAACCGCTACGACTGCATATACCTATGTCCCCGCCACCGGTGTTATCACGTTTACCGTGGCTCCCGCAAACGAGGCGGCTATCGTCGTTACCTATTACACCGCGGCAAACATCAACTTCATGATTGTTTATCCTGAAGCCGTCCTTCAGGTTGTGAAGTTCTCTATGCCTAAGATTTTCGATCCCGACACCAATCAGGACAAAGACGCATGGAAGTTCCAGTTCCGCGAGTATCACGATGCATTTGTCTATGACAACAAGGTTTCCGGAATTTATCTGCACAAGAACATTGTATAAGGAGCGATAATATGCTTGTTATCAAAGACGGAATTATGCACAACATCAGCGATAAGCGGCTTTCTGAATTTAAGGAAAAGGGATACACGCAGTATATTCCTCCTGTGATTGAACAGAATCCGACGAAAACCAAGAGCAAGAAATCGGAGGGCGGCAATTAAGCCGCTCTCCTTTTTGGAGGTGACTTATGACCGCATATGTGGATTACGCTTATTACTCCGGCACATACGGCGGGAAAGCAATTTCATCTGACGACTTCTCCCCTATTGCAATCAACGCCTCGCTTGAACTTGACGGAATGACGCTGAACCGAATTAGAATCAATGGGATTACAAGTTATGATGCGGACACGCAGGATTTGATTAAAACGGCCGTTTGTATGCTGTGCGACGCGATCAACGATGTACAGGACACTACCGGAAATACGTCTGGAATGCCCGGTGTGACCTCTGAGAGTGTCGGCGGGTATTCATACTCCGTAGGAAGTGAAACGTCATACGGAGGACTTTTGCAGACTGTCAAAACGCGCATTAAAACGCTCATGTTAAGCACTGGACTTTGTTCCGTTGCGGTCGGCGGAGATTATCGCCCGGTATGGCTATGAAGATTATAAGCAGACGTGCAAGGCCGTCAACAATCACGCTGTACAATTTGGTATCTACAACGGCGGGCATATCAACGTATCAGCGCACCGTTATTGAGCGGGTATATCTTGGCACTGGATACGATCAAAGGCTCTCGCAGCGTGGCGTAAGTACGTCAGATAAAGCACAGTTAATCATTGACACAAGAGATATTGCGGTTACGTCTGATAGAGAATTTCTTGACGCTAAATCATGGGACGCGCTAACAGATAAAGCCGGGCATTTTACATTCCATACAGCGAATGATTTCTTCGTTGAGGGCAATGTCGCAGACACGCTTCCAACTGAAACAAAAGCAACCATGCAGAAAAAGTATCAGGTGTTTAGCATTACGAGTGTCGCCGTTCATGGCGATATTCTTCAAATCCTGGGGAGGTGATTAGATGGCAGTAACTTATACGGGTACGAGCAGAGGCGGGTATGTGTACGATATGCAGGGCCTTTCAACAGACACGAAACCAACGTCCGGTATTGCAAGCGGATCAACGTTTTGGGATATAGACACATCGACTGGCTGGGTGTATGACGCCAATAATGTAAATCCTGCTACGTCTAATGGGTGGTGGCAGATGTGACAAAAGAGAACATTCTTTTAGCCAGAACATCACCGGCTTATGCAGAACTCTACATTAACGGGAACACGGCGTCCGCATCTGTACCTACCGGAGCGGAATACACAAAATTGACCGTGTCCGGGTTTACGCAGGGGAACGTCAAAAACTGCGCGGTCAGTCTTGAAAATGGGGATATAACCATCAGCAAAAAAGGCAAGTATTTCATAAACTGCACATTTTCATCGAAGCTAGGTACGACAGACGTTATATGGGATACGGCTGTTTTCGTTAATGGAGAAGAAGCCGCCAACCTGCACATGCGCCGTAGGTTCTCTACTTCTGGTTATACGTTTAATGTAACATTGTTCGGAATTTCGGATTTGTCTGCCGGAGATGTGCTTGACGTTCGCGTAAAGCACAACAACGCCGGGTCCGTAGCAATTACGACGGAGTATGCAAATATCAGCGTACATAGAATTGCGTAATATGGCAAGCGGATTGACAACAGAAATCAACTTCAACGCCGCCGCGGTTGCAAGCAGATTTTCCGGTAATGCTTCACGGGCGCAGAAATGGCTTGATTCGGAAATCCTTAAAGATTCAGCTCCATATGTCCCACGCATTACCGGCGCATTGGAACACTCCGGCATTGACGGTACAGTTATCGGTTCAGGTCTGATTGTGTACAATTCTCCATACGCAAGAAAACAATATTATGGATACTTTAAGCACTCCACACAAGCTCATCCGCAAGCGTCACGGGAATGGTTTGAGGTAGCCAAAGCGACGCGCAAAACTGCATGGATACGCGGAGCAAAACGAATTGGAGGTGAATAAATGGCGGATGCAAAACCCTTGGATGCAACTGATATCACTCAAATAGTTGCAGCTTTGCAAAGTTGGATCAACGGCCTTAATATTCTCACCGATTATTTATGGCTTGAATATACCGAAGATTCAACCGGGCTAGGGATGGTAATTAAGGCCAATGGTGGAGATATTACATCGGAGGATATTGACGGCGGGTTTTCCGCTGAAATTCCATTTATCATTTACAATACCGTTAACTCTGTCCCAGATGGCGCAGGAGCCATTTATAAACCCCTCAATGATTTGGGGTCTTGGTTCAAGAAAAACGGAACAGATGGCCTTGATATCGGTGATAGACGTACACCGGATAAAATCATTATGACCCGCGCACCGATGGACCAATCTGGAAAAGATGAATCTGGAAACACCACATTTTTAGCAACCTATAGCTTGACATATGACGAAACGCCGGAATAGGCGTTATTTTTATGCTTGGAGGTAATTATGGCAAAGCTCAAATCGCCATTGATGGCATATTTTATCAATACAGGGAGCAGCGGAAGCCCTGATTGGGCGACTCTTGGGAAGGGCATTACTTCGCTTCCATTCGCAATGAATCCGCAGACTACCACAGAAACGTACATCAACGAAGACAACGCCAATACAAGCGTTGACAGCTATCAGGCAAGTATCGCACTTGATATCACACTATGGGATGCTTCAACGGCTCCGGCGCACGCTTATTTAAAGAATTTGCGGGATACATTTGCTGTGGCCGCTGATGCCGAAACTGAAATTCTCGAAATTGATCTCAATACTACAAGCCCTTACACGGCGCGTCTATACAGCGTAGCTGTTGCACCCGATACCTATACTTTGACTGGCGGAAGTCCCCAGACTCTTAGCGTGACTATTTATGTGAACGGATCTCCGACCGTTGGGACAGCAACTATTGCAGCTGGAACGCCCACATTTACGCCGACAAGCGTATCTGCAATCGCGCTTACTACGGTTCCAGATGATGAAGATACAGGCGTTGTTAGAACATCGGCCATTACGCTGACATTCAACAATCCGATCAAAACCGAAAGCGTTTCTCTTGCTACGGCGGCTGGTGATGTTGTGGCCTTTACAAAGGCGTGGAACGCGGCGCGAACCGTCCTTGTACTTACGCCGTCTTCTACAATGGCGGCGTCTACGGTTCATCTATTGACGGTTGCGGGGGTTTCTGATGTATATGGTCAGGCCCTTGCGACCACCGTTCACAACTTTACAACGGCTTCGTAATAAATAGGGCGGGGAAACCCGCCCCTTACTTTTGGAGGGATTATATGGACAGCATTTCTATCAGTACCGGAAAGGTAACAATTCCGGTTGAACGAGACGGCGAAAAAGTTGGATCAATTTCTTTCAATCCGCATGATGCGGTATTTGCTGAAAAGTATCAAAGGCTTATTCAAGCCATTGGAGAAAAGCAAAAAGAGATCAAAGAAATGGACTCAATTGGCCCCGATGAATTTGTAAAAGTATGCGATTTCATCAAAGAACAGATCGATACTGTTTTTGGAGTTGGAACAAGCCAAGTTCTTTTTGGTGATGCTTGCTCCCTTGAAATGTTCAATGGATTTTTTAAGGGTATCGCGCCTATATTTACAGCTGCAAGAACAGAAAAAGTTAAAAAGTACATGGAATGAATCTGCTAATTGATAAGTTTCCAAAATCTGTTGAAGTTGGCGGCAAAAAATACGATATTGAAACAGATTTTAGGGCTTGCTTAAAAATAATGCTTGCTTTTGAAGATCAGGACTTAACCGATTTAGAAAAGCGCCTGATTATGATAAGCAGAATATACAAAGGAACGCCCCCAGATAGTCCGGAGGCGTTTGAAAAAGCTATTTGGTTTTTGAATTGCGGGAAGATTAACAATTCCGAAGAATCCGATAATACGCGGCTCTATAGTTTTGAAAAAGATGCTGAATACATTTATAGTGGAATTCGGCAAACACATGGAATAGACCTTGAATCTGTTGATTATATGCACTGGTGGAAATTCACCATATTGTTTATGTCAATAGATGAAACTTGTTTTTTTAATAAGCTTGTCGCCCTTAGAAGCAAAAAATTAAAAGGTAAACTATCAAAAGAAGAATCAATATATTGCAATGAAATACACGAAATAATTGAACTTCCGCAAATCGTTTCTTCCGAAGAAGCGGTTGCATTAGATGATTTTTATTCACAGCTTAATTGCTGATCCAATGGTAAAAGATACAATCAATATAATTATAGATGTGATTGCCATATTTTTTAACCATGGCATATAAATTAATCCTGATGTATGTTTTATAATTAATTTTGTAACCCAAAGTGCAATGCATAGCGCAATCGCGCAAAATCCAATAACTAATCCACATCCCAAAATATAGCGGATTTGATCTTGAACGCTAAATGAAGCAATCAAAAAAATTCCAAAAACGATGGAATACGGAATCCACCATCTAAATTGTTTGTATCTTGCAGGAGTTCCGCATTCCGGGCAAAACTTTCCCTTAAATTCAGCTCCACATTTTTTGCAAATATGGGGCTTGTTATTTACGTAATCTAAAAATTCGGGTGATCCATAAATTCCCATTGTTGCGCCTCCCGTTTTTGGATAATTATAACACAATCAAATTAAAACGCAATATTCAGCGCCTAAAATGGCGCTTTTATTATGCCTGGGCGGTGATATATTATGGCTACTTATGACGGAAGTATAAAAATCGATAGCAAAATTGATTCTACCGGTGCTGTTAAAGGCGCTACAGCGATTAATGCGGCGCTTGAACTGGTAAAAGGCAACGCTGCTGCGGCTGGAGCAGCGTTAGCCGCTGCATTTGCGCCGGCTATTATTGTTACTTTAATTATAACGACTATTGCAAAATTAGGCGAACTTGGGAAAAAAGCTCTTGAAATATCAAGCGATTTAAACGAAGTTCAAAATGTTGTTGATGTTACGTTTGGAAGCATGGCTGATTCGGTAAATAATTTTGCTGATTCCGCGCTTGAAAGCTTTGGCCTTTCTGAACTTTCTGCAAAACAATATGCATCCACTCTTGGAGCTATGTTTAAAAGCATGGGGTTTGCAACTAGCCAAGCGGCTGAAATGTCAGAAAAAATGACCGCTCTTGCTGGCGATATGGCCTCTTTTTATAATCTTGACACTAATATGGCATTTGAAAAAATTAGGTCAGGAATTAGTGGTGAAACAGAACCTTTAAAGCAACTTGGAATTAACCTGTCTGTAGCTAATTTACAAGCATATGCAATGTCGCAAGGAATTTCAACGGCTTACAATTCAATGACGGAAATGCAAAAGGCTGTATTGCGCTATAACTATATTTTAAGCGTAACATCAGACGCACAGGGTGACTTTGCAAGGACATCTAATTCATGGGCTAACCAAACAAAATTGCTTTCCGAGCAATGGAAGGAGCTTCTTGGATTAATCGGCCCGTTTATACAAAACGTGTTACTTCCTTTGCTGCAGGGGATCAATATTATTTTGTCGCGTATCATTGCAACATTAAAAGCGCTTGGACTCGGAAATGCAAATGTTTCAGATTCAGCAGAAACAGCAGCGGCAAGCGAAACAAGCCTTGCTGATGGTATTACCGACGCAGGAAACGCGGCTAAACGAGCACTTGCGCCATTCGATGAATTGAACAAGCTGCAAAACAGCACAAGTGATAACAACGGGGCGGGTTTTGATATGCCCGACCTTGGATCGCTTAATGACACACTTAATAATATTGGAACATCTGATAATGGCGATAAAAAGAAATTTAGCATTATTGTAACGCCTGATTGGCAAGGATGGGAACCTCCCCCAATTGCTTCTCCTTTAGCCGTCGAAGTTGTACCAGATACGTCTGCATTCCCGGAAACTGCACAGGAATGGCAACCGGTATTAGGCCCACTTCCCGCGCCTGAACTTGTTCCTGTTCTCCCTGATTTATCGTTATTCCCCGAAACTGTTGCTGATTGGCTTAGTATATTAACCCCACTTCCAGATCCGGTTTATGAGCCTAACTGGGGATTTTCAGAATCACTTATTCCTGAAACAGAATTAGCCAGAAATCAATTAAACGATATGTGGGAAGGCATTAAGGCAAGAGCAGAACAAAGTGTCCCGGCTATTGTCGAAAGAATTGGGTATTTAGGCAAGTCTGTTGCTCAAACTGTTGCTGGTATTCTTTCAAGTTCAGAGACATTAAAAACCACATCAACTGCTGATCTTTATTCGTGGGCGTTGGGTTCTGTCGCTGCTGCGGCGTACTTTAAATCTGGAATATCGCAAAGCGTATACGACGGGCTTTCAAATGCTCTTGAAAATATATCTGGGTTTTGTGAAAGCGCATATTCAAACATTTACAGCTTTGCAACTTCTGGAGCGGAGGCATTTGTGGCATGGGGAAATTCTGTGATTAGCCTTGTGTCTCAAACTGCTACCGCAATGCGCGACTCATTTACAAGCGGACTTAGCAGCATGTGGGAAAGCTTTTCATCGTGGGCAAAAGGAGTCGGCACAGATATTTCTGGATTTTTTAGTGAAAACAAAGACAGAATTGCAACAACGGCAGTTTTATCAATTACTATAGGAAGTTTGGCGGCTGCTCTTGTACTTTCTGGGGGTACACTTGCCGCCCCTCTTGCTGCTGCGGCTGCTGTTGCTGTTCCCGCGTTAGCTACAGGAGCAGTTATTCCACCAAATAATCCATATTTAGCTGTTGTTGGGGATCAGCGCAACGGAACTAATATTGAGGCCCCATTAGATACTCTTGTCAATGCATTTAAAGTTGCAGCAGCAGAAATGAATTCCGGCAATAGTGATACGGTTGTAAACAATGTTTTAAAACTTGATGGAAGAACCATTTACAGTAATCAGCAACGGATATCAAGGCTGAATGGTGAATCTCTTGTAAAGGGGGTTACTTAATGGCCGCTATATTCTCAATTGATGGCATAGAGTATGACGTTAAAATCCCAGTTGGAGGATTTCAGAGAAAAGGCGAAATACTCGACGGTGACGCTGCTGGACGGTCAAAGTCAGGGAATATGATTTTTGACACAATTGGAACATACTACAATTATTACATTAAGGTTAAACGCTCTGGAAACAATTTAGCTGATTATGATGCGCTATATCAAGTTGTCACAAGCCCAAGTGTTAGAGCACATACGATAGTAATACCGTATGCGCAAGGAACCATAACATTTGATGCTTATGTTTCAGGAGTAACAGACGAACTTAAAAAAGTAAAAGATGAAAATAAATATTGGGACAATATGACAATAGATATTATTGCCACAGCCCCATATAGAACACCGTGAGGACAAAACATGGATAAATTAATTTGCGGTGGTTTTGAGTGGCAACGAGATCCTACCGCAACGGACAATCGTCTGGACGATGGAAGCCTTTTTTTAGCAAATGCAATTGTGCAGAGCGAACTATCTATTGATACATTAGATGCAAATATTTTTAGTCTGTGCAAAGTCCCGATTGAATTAGACCCGGCGGACTATGACGGAATGGAAACATCGGATGGGAGAGTTATTTACTGCCGCCCTGACGGGCCTGATATAACGGATATACCCTACGGGACGCCAGTTGAGTATTACCGCAATGACGTTTTGGCGGCGCGTCTGTACAAGTCTGATATTGTTCGGGATGGTGTTTCCGTTTACCGGCTGTCTGCCGTGTCTGCTATTGGCCTTTTGGACAAGCTGCCGCATATGGGGGGCCTGTATACCGGCCAGCCCGTAAGTGCGGTTCTCGCGGACATTATCGGCGGTGCCTTTTCCTATACGGTTTCAGGCGAAGTTGCAAACATTCTGATATTTGGATGGCTTCCTGCGGCCTCACGGCGGGATAATCTCAGGCAGTTGCTTTTTGCCACCGGAATAGCGGTACGAAAAACCGCTGGCGG
>Ga0172378_10003780_pt1 | contig 14248 bp, 15 predicted proteins | sample GrowelOW332metaG_FD_119755 | JGI IMG/M metagenome (GOLD analysis project Ga0172378, IMG submission 119755) | Groundwater microbial communities from an aquifer near a municipal landfill in Southern Ontario, Canada - Pumphouse #3_1 metaG | ecosystem: Environmental > Aquatic > Deep subsurface >... | reverse complement strand
CCAAAAATATTTATAAAACTTAATTATAAGTTTCCTTATAATTATACATTATTTAGAAAATAAAACGAGCCTATAATACATAAACTTATTTAAAATACATTTTGTCAATTGCTTCTGTCAACTTCAACCTGGGGCAATAGGATTCCTCTATCAAAACTCCCTTTTCCTTTATAAATTTATAGGGAAAAGACTTTCGAATATTTAAATCCATATAATTTAACAACGTATCTGCATCAACCAAATAAGTCTCTTCTAGTTTTTTGAAACGAATGACAAAAAAGGCGATACCTCCCAACTTGCTAACTTTTCTTAGATGTGTAATCTGTTGACTTCGAATATTCTTGAAAGAAAATGATGTCGTCGATTCAGTTTCTTTTGCTTCAAAATCCATGTACTTTCCGCGATATATTCCATTGTAATCAGTAGTTGATTTCATGGAAAAATATCCTTCTACAATCTTCGCCTTGTTTATTTTATCCATGCGAACAACTTTGATTGGAGTCGGCCTTTTATAAATGCATGTTTGATCGATTGAATTATAATATTCACACGAAATGGTAATATCGTTTTCCAATGACATTCCTCGATTTGAACTGCTCTTACAACCAAATGCCCGCTTGCGATTCTTTTTTAGTTCTACGGGTTTATAAACTTCACCGTTTGGATATTTGATCATTCGAAATATTTCTCAAGCAAGCGATCGAAATCCTCCGGCGTAACTGTTTTCTCATTTAAGAGGGCAATAACTATATGCTTGATGGGATCCGGAACAATATTCGACACGCGAAGAATTCTCTTGTACGATGATATGATGAGTTTTTTGTCGGTTGTAAATGCTAGATATATATTGTATAAGTCGAGTGAATCAACCAGCGGGTCGTGTGAATTTCCCGAAGGTTTAATGCCAAAGTAATCTCTTAATTTAACTAAGGAAATCAGCTCGTTCTTCTTTCCTCTAATATAGCGTGAGAAGAAGGCTCCCATATCCACAGTATTCCTTTTTAAATAGGTAACAAAAGAGTTCAAGAACTCAGCGTTCTCGTTATCCTTATCGTGTCTAAGGGAAGACATGAGCATCCGTATGTCCTGATTTCCATAAGTGAGGACTTTCAAATCCTTTGAATCTTCACCTAAAAAATCATTCAATTTTTTCATTGCCTCTAAAAAGCTAATTCCTTTGCTCTCGAGTAACTCTTTGTCGATCCCTGTCATGTTCGTGACTAGAGATCCTATCTTTGCTTTTGACTTTATGTAACATTTAAAAGTCTTTGGGGGACAACAGGGAATGCACTCTTCATCACACTTAACAAGCACTGCACCTATCGCAATAATTTCGTGTGAAAACTGGGTACCTTCAAAATCTATGAACAGCAGATTTTTACTTCCCTTTAATATCGTTTTTAGTAATTTCATTAAATAGTTAATCTTTCTCTCTCGTATTATTATAATACAATTTTACTCAAAAAGGGATTAAGACTTTCTTAATTCCTTCAATGTACATTTTGCTAAAAAGAAATTATTAATCCGCCCGGCAATTGGTAGTAAGAATCTAACAATTTAGCACCGACAATTCTTATTTCTTTAAAATTCATATTAGTTTCGATTATGTTCTTCAACTTTTCTACATTGCTGTCGTTTTGAACACAAGTAATTATACAAACTCGGTTGACATCATCGTCATTAACAATTTGTTTCATCTCGTTCACGACATTTTTGAGGGCCATCTTCATGGTACGGGTTTTCTTTAGTATTTTAATTTCACCTTTATGAGCAACGCAAAGAGGTTTAATAGATAGAGAAGTTGCAACAAAAGCAGCAATTTTTGACATTCTTCCCGCTTTAACTAGGTTGTCAAATTTGTCGAGAATGAAAAGCAAATTCAAAGACTCGGCATACTTATCAATCTCAATTTCAATATCTTTAAAATCCATTCCAGACTTAATCATTTCATACGCCTTATCCGCAATGAGTTGGATAACCCCGGCTGTTGCTTTCGAATCTACTATGTGAATTGCTTTATTTTCATATTCTAAAGATCCAACAAAAGCTGAATTGAAAGATCCAGACATTTTAGAAGAAATAGTTATCACAATTATATTGTTAGCATCTTTGTAAGCTTCTGCATATGAGCCAGGAGGGGGGCATGATGATGCACCACCATTCTTATTATTACTTAAATCTTCCAACATTTGATCTACTTCGGCGTTGTCGTCATCCAAGTATTCCTTGTCACCTATTCTCACCGAAAGGGGGATAACTGCAAATCCTACTTCGTCGTCTTTTATGTAATCATTTTTTAAATTGGAAGATGAATCAACAACAATTTTATATTTCATAAAGGCATTCTCCTCTTTTTAAACTAAATATACACCAAAAAAATTAAAAAAAACTATATTCTTTGTTTCTTTCTCTCTACTCTTATTATTCCATAGACACCAGCGACCATTGACCTTCTCTACGCTCAGTAGAACGGCTCTACTAGTTTGTTGACACTGTTGTATAAATTAACTATAGTAAAAGTATGAGTTACAAAATACCTGACATCAAATCAGTGGTAGCAAACAATCTAGTGAGATTTAGAAAGCTTAATAAACTGACTCAGCTACAAGTCGCCGAAAAGATTAACTATTCGGACAAAGCTCTATCTAAATGGGAACGCGGGGAATCACTTCCTGACGTTTGTATTTTAAAACGCCTAGCTGACATTTATAAAGTAGAATTAGATGATATTCTACACGAAGAAACTCCTCGTGAAAAACTCCAAGACTTATCGCGCAATAAAGTATTTATTTCCATACTTTCATTTTTGCTTGTTTGGTTAGTCGCTATGATTACATATGTAATATTTGAAATGATTGCACCAGGCTCATTCGATACTTGGCTCATTTTCATTTATGCATTTCCTATCAGCACAATTGTAATATTGATTTTCAACAATCTTTGGGGAAATAGAATTTACAATATGGTCATAGTCAGTTGCTTAGATTGGGGAATTGCTCTATCGTTGGTTTTGTCACTGAGAAGTGTTGCTCCAACAAGTTGGTATCTCTATTTCGTAGCAGCTATCTTTGAATTAATGGTTATCATTTGGTACTTGTTTGATTTATCTAAGTACCGTGCTGAAAAAAAGAAAAAACGAAAGATAGCCAAAGAAAATAAAATTAAACACAAAGAAGAAATTTTGAAAAAGGCAATGGAAGAACAAGCGAAGAAAAATTTAGCCAAAGAAAAGCTCGCCAAAGAAAAAGAAACGAACGCCAAAAAAACACAAAGCAAATAAAAAATCCCCGATTTTGTTAACAGCAATCTAGGGGATTTTATTTTGTCTTTCTATCTTTGCAAAAATATAATTTACATATTTCACATTTTCTCTTAGCATTAGCCATGCAAATATTACGCCCAAACAAAATAATCTGTCGATGAAAATTAATGTGATTATTTCCCTTATATTCTTTTTCCAATATTGCTTCTATCTTATCGGTAGATTCATTTTTGCGGGCAATTCCCAAACGAGTAGAAACTCTCTTGATGTGCGTGTCAACAGGAATATATGCCCCGCCTCGTTTCTCAGCGAGAAATACTGCAGCGGTTTTATGTCCTACGCCAGGCAAACTCTCCAAGCTCTTTCTATCGTTGGGAACTTTTCCATCAAAGTCACTGATAAGCTTCTTCGCTAAATTTACAATATTTTTAGATTTACTAGCTCCAAGCCCCACTGATTTTATAATTTTGTAAACTTCATCGGCACTCGCTTCAGCAAGGCTAGATAAAGTTTTATATCTATTGAAGAGAACAGGCGTTACAGCATTCACCGAAAGATCGGTAGCCTGTGCAGATAACAATACAGCAATCAAAAACTCATAGTCCTTTTCTCCGTGTAAAAAGCACACAGTTTCAGGATATAAATCGTTGAGATATTTTGTGAGAAATTCAACTTTTTCTTTTCGTGTCATTATTCTTTTGGAACCCAAGGTTTTGAAAGGATGTCTAATATTTCTCTAGATCCTTCCCGATAATTTTCCTTCCTTGAGGAGAAACCTTCCTTAGAAATATCCGAACTCTTTTGCAAAGAAAGTACAATTTTATCAACAGCTGCAATCGAAACTGGTCTATTTTTTGCTTTCAATTTAGCAACAGCTTCTTTAATCATGCGCTCATCTGCCCCAGAACGAATCAAAGCGGCAATTCTATCAACCTCTCTTCCCGTTAAGGTTCTACCCATCTCTTCCTCGAAGTAGCCGTATAAATTTTTGACAACTTTGTTCACTTTGTTCTTATTTTGATCTTTTGATTCGATGACAATGTCCTTTGTCAAATCTGATACGATTCTATTGTACAGTGGCCTAAGCGAAGTTATAGTCTTTCCCTCTTTAGTCACATACTCAATCAACCCTTTATCCATAAGCTTTACTAGCAATTCGTCAATTTCCGCTTTTGGTAAAGTCATGTAACTGACTAAATCATCGGCAGTCACTAATATATCCGCTTCAGATAAAATGTCGTACATACAAAAGATAACCGAAAGTCCATTTTCATCAATTCCATAGTATTTATAATGTTTGACTAGCAATCTTCTCCAGTCGAGGTCTAAATAATTTAAATCCATATTTTTGTCTCTTTCTAAGATTTATTCTATCATTCTTTAAGATGCCGATAAAAGACTTTGTATCTTTAAATATGCCTTATTCGAACATTTTTCTAATTCTATTTTTAATTTATGAGAATTGATTTCTTCAATTCTCCAAATGTTATCTTCACAATATTTTTTTAGTTTATCTTCAATTCTAAATCCGAGTGTGTCTTCAAATCTAAAAGCGCGCAGGATTCTAACAGGATCTTCATTAATCCTCGAAGGTATATCTCCAATCATTCTAATAATTTTTCCCTTTAGATCAGTTTTTCCTCCAAACGGGTCGATAACTTTTCCTTTGGAATCTATATATATTGCATTGATAGTAAAATCCCTTCTCTTTGCATCTTCAACCGGGTCATCTATAAACTTAATAACCGAAGGATGCCGGTTGTCTAAATATAATTTTTCCTTACGCAAACAAGCTAGCGTAATATCGAAATCTCCGTACTTCAAATTGACTATTCCATATTTGCGATAAAAGTTCTTACACTTTGGAAACACTTCAATCAAATATTCAAAAGGAGCGTTCGTCGCAAAATCAAAATCGGTAAATTTCTTTCCTAGTAAATAGTCGCGCGAAGAGCCCCCAACTAGGTATAATTGATATTTTTCATCGATATTTTTTCTCAAATATCTAAATATTACTTTAACGATTTCTTCCATATCATAAGTTTATCATTTAAATTGATTTTAGGCATTAAAAAAACTGGGTTTCCCCAGTTTTTTCTAGTATTAATAAATTATTTTACGCTTTCTTTCAAATGTTTTGCCGGTTTGAATCCAACAACCTTAGTCGCGGCGATTTCAATAGGTTCTCCAGTAGAAGGATTGAGACCTTTACGCGCTGCTCTTTCCTTGACTTTGAAAGTACCAAATCCAGCAATCTTAACTTCCTCGCCATTGGCTAATTCTTCGCCTATTTTTGCAAATACGACACGAACAACATCATTAGCTTCAGTCTTAGTAATTTTTGCTTCATCAGCAACTACTTCAGATAACTCTATAACATTCATATGAATATCTCCTTTGATATTTTAAATTTATCACTAAAAAATAAATTTGTCAAAGTCATATTAATATATTATTTTATTGGAATGAAAACGCTATCAAATAAATGAGAATAGTATATAATATGGGCTTTTTTTCATATTACACTATTACTATATTGTTCGTTAATTTATTTAAAATTCCGGCTTTAAAGCCCTATTTATAAGGCTTTTTGCGGCATTTGAGGGCTTTTCCCCAAGGTAAACAACCGAGTATACCGCCTCAGTAATGGGCATTTCGATGTGGCTTTTCTCTGCTTTAAAATGCATAACACGGGCTGTTTTCAGTCCTTCAACTGTCTTCTTATTGTTAGCTAAGAACTCCTTTGCTGAATCCGCTTTTCCGATGGCTAAACCCGCTTGGAAATTGCGTGAAAAAGTTGAAGTGCAAGTCACCATAAGATCACCTAATCCAGAAAGACCGAGGTAAGTTTCAATCTTGCCACCCATGGCAACACCAAATCTTGTCATTTCCGCAAGTCCTCTAGTTATTAGTGCGGCGCGAGTATTAACCCCATATCCAAGGCCAGTCATAATACCGCTCGCAATAGCAATTACGTTTTTTAGTGCAGCAGCATATTCTGCCCCAATTTCATCGGTGTTGGTATAAACTCTAAAATAATCATTGGAAAATGCTTTTTGAATGATGCGCAATTGTTCTTCATCACTCCCGATAACACTGACGCATGTGAAAAGTTTTCTTATCACTTCCTCCGCATGTGAAGGGCCAATCAAACTCATTACCGTCTTGATCTTTTCCGGTGGAATTATTTCCTTAACTACTTCGCTAAGTCGCTTGCTTGTTTCTGGGTCAAATCCCTTTGCTGTACTTACAATTACAATTTTCTTCGTCAGGTATTTATTCATTTGTGTCAGTACATTGCGATATTGTGCAGAGGGAACGGATATCAAAACAACATCTGCATCTTTTAAAGCTATTTCAATGCTCGATGTTGCTTTTAAATTTTTATTCAGTTCAATATGAAAAGGGAAGTATTTGTTATTGCTGTGCTGTGTGTTAATTTCATCACTGACTTCTTTTCTTCGGGCGTACAAAGTAACATCAAATCCATTTTCTGCTAGAACATCAGCGAGACTCGTGCCCCAGGAGCCCGCTCCTAGAACACTGAAGATCATAACTTTGCTCCTCCCTTTGACTTTTTTCTACAAAGAATTTTCAAAGGAGTGTTTTCCAAGTGAAAAGTCTTTCTAATTATATTGTCCAAGTATCTCTCATATGAAAAGTGCATAAATTTTGGATTGTTAACAAATAGAACGAATGTTGGAGGACAAGCTTTAACTTGAGAAGCATAGTTGATCTTTAACCTGCCACCGTTAAAATCGGGTGGTTCATTCATAATTTGTGCATCCAATAACACTTGATTCAAAATTGAAGTTTGAACTCGTTTGTTGAAATCTTCGTAACATTTGTCTATGCACTTAAATAGTAAGTTTAAATTTGGCTTGGTTGTTGCTGAAGTAAAGATGACAGGAGCGTAATCCAAGAATTTAAAATAGGTGCGCAATTCATCTGTGAATTTTTTCTGAGCATCTTGCTCGTGAGAATGGAGATCCCACTTGTTAACAACAATGACGACTGGTTTATCATTTTCGGTTGCAATTGATACCACGTGTCTATCCTGGTCGAGAACACCTTTAGATCCATCGATCACAAGTATCGCGACTTCTGAACGAGCAACAGCATCAAAAGCTCTCAATGCTGCATACTTATCAATTGCCTCGTATATTTTTCCGCGCTTTTTCAAACCAGCTGTATCGACGCAGACGTAGTTCTTTCCATTGCGAGTAAAAGGAGTATCGATTGAATCGCGGGTAGTTCCAGGAATATCGGAAACAATTACTCTCGATTCACCTAAAATAGCATTTGTCATGCTTGATTTTCCAACATTTGGACGTCCGATAAAGCAAAAGGTAATCTTTCCTTCGTTCAATTCAATGTTCTTTCCTGGAAGTTCGCTGATAATCTTATCTAGCAAATCCCCAATTCCAATGCCGTGAACTCCGGATACGACTATCGGCTCACCAAATCCAAGCGAAAAGAATTCGTAAATATTGTCTCTCATTTCTAGATTATCAATCTTGTTGCAGGCAAAAATAACCTTCTTGCCGTTAGCTCGATGAAGATATTTAGCTACAGCACGGTCGTTTTGAGTCACCCCTGTTTGTCCGTTAACTAAAAATACAATAACATCCGCTTCATCCACAGCGAGTTCTACTTGCGCGTGAATTTCTCGGCTGAAAGGTGCATCCTTTATTTCAAGACCACCAGTGTCAATCAGCATAAATTCATGCCCGAGCCACTCACACTTGGCGTAAAGACGATCTCTAGTTATCCCGTATTCATCGGCAACTATCGATCTTCGTTCTTGTATAAAGCGATTGAATATTGTGGATTTCCCCGTTGATGGAGCTCCAACTATCGCTACCTTTCCTTCTATACCCATTAGACTATCTCTTTTCCTAGCTTGTTGAATATTATCTTTTTACAAGCTCCAACCACTTCAGGAATAGATAGATCTGAAGTGTCCAAAATAATAGAATCTTCCGCTGGCTTCAAAGGAGCAAAATTGCGGTGGGAATCTATATAATCGCGCTTTTTTAAATTAGCTAAAATTTCTTCGTAGGATCCTTTGCGACCCATCTCTTGATTTTCTAAATATCTTCTCATAGCGCGTTTTTCAACAGAGGCTATCATAAATATTTTAATCTCGGCGTTTGGTAAAACGTAAGTACCTATATCTCTACCATCCATAACAATAGATAAATTTTTAGTCATATCTCTTTGCAAATTAACTAAAAAGAGTCTCACTTCTTTTATTGCGGCGATATACGAAACGTTGTCTGAAACCTCGGCCGTTCTAATAGCTGCTGTAACATCTTCGCCGTTTATAAAAACTTTTTCATCTAAAGTTAATTCGATTGATATTTCAGGTAAAAGAGCATTAACCGCTTTTTCATCTTGGCAATTTATTCCCTTTTTTAAACATAGAAAAGTTATAGCACGATACATTGCGCCAGTATCGATATGTACCAATCCTAAACCGTTGGCCAGTTCCTTTGCTATAGTTGATTTTCCTGAGGCCGCAGGACCGTCGATTGCAACTGAAAAACTCATAAATATTCTCCCCTTATTGTGCAAAAATCAAAAATAGAACAATCGCCACAATAACGATTGCAGCGGATATTCCTATATACAAGGCAAGTTTTTTGCCTCTAGCCTTGCCTTGTTCCTTCTTCATACTTTTATATTTTTGGTTCAGTTCTTTCTTCTCCAAAGCCATGGTGTAATCATCATTTTGCTTGATTAACTCATCGATAGAGATAGAAAGAGTATTTTTCTTAATGTGACCATTTTTCAACTCTTCGCTCGACATCGATTCCTCGTGATGCACAGGCAGTATTGGCTTTTCACCATTGATCCCGTACTTTTTGTCGCGGTCAGGGTCGTCAAAAGAGAGTGTGTCCATTTTGTCTATCTTGTCGCGTAATTCAGAGTAAATAATCACCCTCGTATCTTTTTTAGACATAATTTCCTTCTCCTAATCAACATTAAGTATAATAGCAAATTTATTATATATTAACCATAGCGGAAACTTAAATATAATAATAATTTATACGCAAACTACTGTTGTATTTAAGAACTTTTATTGATAATATATATAAGGTGATTTCCTGCCCGCGTGGTGAAACTGGTAGACGCAAAGGACTCAAAATCCTTCGGAAGTGATTCCATGACGGTTCGACTCCGTCCGCGGGCACCATTCAAAAAAAAATGTCCTGCATAGGACTTTTTTTATTGCTTCTAAAATTTTTATATGTTTATTAGTTCAAATCACCTTTGCACTTATTCAAAGCATAAGATAAATTTTCACAATTAATATCTCTGTAAAATATAAATATTGAAATTTTTCTTCTTAAATATTAACTTATTTAAAATTATTCAAAAAACTATATAATTCTTGAGAATAATTTAATAGGTTATTTTTAAATTAATTTTATTTCATTTTTGTTTATACTGGGCTTGATTGAAATCCGAGATAAGACATGTAGAAAGTGTTCCAATCGGTTATAGAATCGCTGTACCTATAAGCCTTCCAACTAGTTGTAATAGTAGCACCATCTCTAGTGTTTTCAGACAAGCATAGATCTAAATAATTCGCATCAACGATCACTTCATAATCCAAATATAGAGTATATTCATACAAGAGTGCAGGTATTGAATTATCAATGCTTGTTGGATCCGTGTCATATGTAATTTCGGTCTCTTTAATTTCGTATTGAACTCCCGTTGGTTTTTTATAGAGAAAAGAAAAGTTTGAACCATTGTCCATCATCATGTCGGTAGAAGTTGAATTTTCCTCTTGAGCAATCCACATTTGCTCAGTGTGGTTGTATATATAATGTTTGTATTCAAAGTCGGAAATGTACTGGTAAAAGTGCGTCTCTTGCACGGACAAATCTTCGGCATCTCTATCATAGTGAATAAACTGCCAATCGTTGCCTATTTTTGCTGTTTTAAAATACCAGGGATCACCTTTATTAAAAATACTCGTATCACTAATTTGTAAAGTCATTTGGAAATTTTCAGGAATTGTATAGTTAGAAACTACAAATTCGCTTGCCGAATCGCTTAAGGAAGACTCATAGGATATTTTTCCATCATCTTCCCACGCATTATTTTCATCGCAGCCGATTAAAGAAGGAACGCTAAAGAGTGAAAACACTAAGACAAGATAAGTTATTTTTTTCTTCATAATAAATGTGTACGTTCAAACTACATATATTTCTACGCAAATTTAAACGTAAGCTCCTTTCGCTATCACTCATCGATTAAAAACTTATTCATATATCTAATATATATTTTAATCTATAATTCGAATTATTTCCATTTTCTATATTTTGCTCTTTTATCGAATATCACCATTTATATTCAAACTACCAAAAGCTAAATCTTTATTAATTTTTTTACCTAAATCATATATACTGAAAAAGAACATTTCACAGTTGGACATAGAAAGGAAACAAATATGAACATTTCCCAAAAGCTTCCTCTTGACTCATTGATAAATACTAGAGATCTCGGAGGAATTAAAACAAAAGATGGAAAGATGATAAAAAAAGGATTAATTTTTCGTTCAGGAAAATTAAATAATTGCTCAGAAAAAGATATCAAAACATTGTATGAAAAATACAATCTAAGAACCGTTATCGACTTTCGTACTGAGCACGAGAATAGACAATCTCCCGACCGTCTTTATAAAGATATAAAAAGAATTGCAAATCCTATTTTGACAGAAGCTCAAATGGGAATAACTCGCGAGGAAAAAGAGGCAAAGCGACCTTCAAATTTACTTTTCATAAAGAGAATTCTCAATAACGAAGGAAGATATGGCTTGGAATTTATGAAAGGTCTATATTTAAATTTTATTGAAAATGATTTTTGCACTCAACAATACGCCAATTTCATTCGACTTCTCATAAGCGAAAATAGAGGTTCCATACTCTATCACTGCTCCGTCGGAAAAGATAGAGTCGGTACGGGAACAATTATTCTCCTCAATTTGCTTGGAGTTGATCAAAAAGATATATTGGAAGATTTTGTTCTTACGAACGAATATATCGAGCCAGAAATTAAAAAGGAAATAGAAGAACTTTCTAAAGATATAAAAGACCCACGACTAGAAGAGACCTACCGCGATCTATATTCGGTTAGAGTTGCATACGGCGAAGCGTTGATCAACTACATAAAGAACAACTTTGGGTCATTCGATAACTACCGCAAAAATGTTTTAAAAATAACTGATGAAGAAGTCGAATTGCTCAAGAAAAAATTCTTGATATAACTACATATCTAATATAAATCTCGAAATAAAAAGGATGCCTTCCGGCATCCTTTATTTTTGGTTTAATAATATTCAACTACATCGGTAGTCTTAAGCAAGAACTCTTTTTCTTTTCCTTCGTATTTAAGCGACATAGCCGCGGCAACAATAGGAATCCAGCGCAATACATACTGCTTGGCTGTATCAGTTTTTTCACAGAAGAGATTCAAATACTTTTCTGCTTCTTCCTTTCTTCCGTTGAGTCCGAACCACAAGTAGGTAATTGCAACATCAGCCGATGCATTTCCCTTAGTTGCGTGTGCCCAATCCAATACGTAGAAGTCACCCTTCTTATCGATGATTATATTCGTTGGATTAAAATCGCAGTGACAAAGTTTATCGTGCTTAGGCATAGCATCCAATCTAGAGTGCAATTCGTATCGAGTGGTCGCCGAAATGTACTTTTTCGTCTTCGAAATTCTATCCTGTAACTTTGAAGTAAGTCTGTGCAATTTCGGAGCTTCAATCTGCTGAATTTGAATTTGTAAATCAATCATCTTCTCAAGATATTCATCTCTCTTTTCAGGATTTTCCTGAATGTATTTTTCCAAAGTTTCACCTTCGATATATTCGTATGAAATGCACCAATTGTCTCCAACTTTAAATACTTCCTTAAGTTCAGGGACTTTAATTCCTCTTCCCTCAACGCGCGATTGACAAACTGCTTCGCTCAAGACGTCCGCTTTTGAAACTAAGTTGCAGTCAAATTCCTTAATGAGAGAATTTCCTGTCTTGTAAATCTTTTTGTTCGGACGTTCCATCAATAATTGTTCTAGTTTTTTCATTTTTGTTATCTCCTATTTTCCATAGTAGCACTTTAAGTATAATTCTTTTATTTCCGAAACTAAAGGGTAGCGCGGATTACAACCAGTACACTGATCGTTAAATGCGTTCAAGCACATATCATCCAACGTCGCCAAGAAATCTTCTTCTTTTACACCGAGGTCTTTGATTGTCAAAGGCACTTCGACATCCTTTTGAAGATTCTCAATCTTCTTGATCAATTTGTCGAATACTTCTTTATCACTCTTGCCATTCAAGCCGAGTTCGCGTCCAGCAGCAGCGTATTTTGCGAGTGCGGAAGGATATTGATACTGAGGGAAAGTACCCATCTTTGTGGGATTTTCAGAAGCGTTGAACTTCATCACTTCTCTCAGCAAAACGCATACCGCTATTCCGTGAGGAATGTGGTGATATGCACCGAGTTTGTGCCCCATCGAGTGAGCAATACCTAAGAAGGCATTACCAAAAGCAATTCCGGCGAGAGATGATGCATAAGCCATCTTTTCTCTTGCAAGCGGATCTTCTCCACCCTTGTGATAAGCACGAGGGAGATATTCAAATAGCAATTTCAAGGATTTCATTGCATAGGCATCGGTGTAATCAGAAGCCATGACACTTGCGAGAGCTTCAAAATCGTGAACCATGACATCAACACCAGAAGCGCGAGTTCCGCCCTTAGGAATATTCATGGTTAAATCAGGATCGATGATTGCCATTTCTGGAAGCAAGGCGTAGTCAGCAATGGGATATTTTGTTCCTGTCTTCTCATCGGTAATGATAGCAAATGGAGTAGCTTCAGAACCGGTACCAGCTGTGGTGGGAATAGCAACAAATAGCGCTTTTTCACCCATCTTCGGGAAATTGTAAACTCTCTTTCTAATATCCATGAAGTCCATAGCCATATCTTCGAAATTGACTTCAGGATGTTCGTACATCACCCACATAATCTTCGCAGCATCCATGGGAGATCCACCACCGAAAGCAATTATTGTATCAGGTTCGAAAGATCTCATGCGCGCAGCACCATCTTTAGCGCACTGTAACGTCGGATCAGGTGCAACATCAGCAAATACTTGATAAGCGATGCCCATCGCTTCAAGTTCATCAGTTATTCCCTTAGCAAGTCCGGACTTATACAAGAAAGAGTCAGTGACAATAAAGACCTTTTTCTTATTGTAAACGTCTTTAAATTCGCGAAGCGCGACTTTCAAGCAACCGCGCTTGAAATACATCTTATTGGGCTGTCTAATCCAAAGCATATTTTCTCTCCTCTCAGCAACGTGTTTTCTATTGAGCAATTGACCAATGCCAACATTATCAGACACGGAGTTTCCACCCCAAGAACCACAACCGAGAGTTAAGGAAGGGGTTAACATAAAGTTATAGATGTCACCGATTCCACCCTGGGAAGATGGTGTATTTACTAAGATTCTGCAGGTTTGCATCTTCTTGGCAAATTCATTTATTTTTTCTCTTTCATTCTTGGCATCTACATAGAGGGAAGAGGTATGTCCCCAACCACCTTGGACGACAAGTTTGAAAGCTTTGTCAACGGCATCTTCAAATGATTCGGCTTTGTACATTGCGAGAACCGGTGATAATTTTTCGTGAGCAAAGGCTTCGGAAAAATCCGTAGAAGTAACTTCACCTACCAAAATTTTACGATCTTCAGGCACTCCATCGATTCCAGCAATTTTTGTTATTTCCGTGGCCTTTTGACCGACGATTTTTGCATTTACTGAACCATTTATTATCACGGTTTTTCTAACGGGATCCATCTGGTCATCTTTCAAGAAGTAAGCACCGTAAACTTCAAGTTGTTTTTTAAATTTATCATAGATATCTTTGTGAACAATAACAGACTGTTCAGAAGCACAAATCAT
>Ga0172378_10003779_pt1 | contig 14249 bp, 12 predicted proteins | sample GrowelOW332metaG_FD_119755 | JGI IMG/M metagenome (GOLD analysis project Ga0172378, IMG submission 119755) | Groundwater microbial communities from an aquifer near a municipal landfill in Southern Ontario, Canada - Pumphouse #3_1 metaG | ecosystem: Environmental > Aquatic > Deep subsurface >... | reverse complement strand
CTTCTCAGAGGCGCTTGCGCACTGGGCCATGGCCCCATTGTACTGAAGAAGAAGGACGCTTAAGGTCCTTTGAAGGATATCCCTGCTTGCGTTGTTCCTGGCCTTTTCGAAGTTGTTGATTGCAGATTCAACCAGCATCTTCTGCTCTCGTCTGGAGATGATCAGCATGTCGCCAAGGCTGCAGCCCAAGGCCTCAGCCACGCAAAGAGCAGCATGCATTCGCCCTGTGTACCGAGGACCCGCAAAGAGCATGGCATAAGGAAGCAGCCCCTTTTCAAGCTGCTCCTCCAGGATCAGAGCGTTCTCCTTCTGGGTCAGCTCAAGAGTGTCAAGCATTCACCAGTCTCCCGCCAGTATCCAGGATCCAGGATAGGATGTTGGTGATGATCCAGCTTTCGTCAAAGATCGGGCCAAGGGTTATGAAGTCGAGGCTTGCTATAAGCGCATAAAGCAAGGCCAGCACCACAAGGGCCTCTGCAATGCCCAGCACAAAGCCCAGGGCATGATTTACAAAGCCAATCCTTATGGCATCCAAGGCCTTTGCAAGAAGCGCTCCCAGGCCTCTTATCAGGAAGAAGAAAAGGACATAGAGAATGACATAGCTCAAGAAGAGGGACCAGAATGCATCGAAGGGGAACAGCGCAGACAGGTCCTTGGCAAACACTAGGGCGAATACCAGGGAGAAGACATAGCCGAACTTGCGAAATACGCTGTCTATAAAGCCATAGATGGCGCCTGCAACGCCCCCCAGCAGGCAAATGAAGCATAGCACCCAATCGACAATGTTAAAGCTCATCCAGATCCTCCTTGATCAGCCTTGCTATCAAGCCTGCAGGGTTTTCATTGCTGCCCTGCTGGTGGCGATCCTCAAGCCTGAAGCTCATCACAGTTTGCACCAGAAGAGAATAATCGTCAATCACCAAGGCCTTGTGGAGACTTTGCTGGATCCGTGCATTCTCTATCTGGTCTCCTCTTGAAGCCCCTAGGGAAAGAGGCACAAGCACCATAGGCACCCCAAGGGCGCTTAGCTCAGCGATAGTCCCTGCCCCGGATCTGCTAACACATAGCGAAGAAGCCTTCATGGCCCCTCCAATGTTCTCTATGAACTCAAGAGGAAGGTAGTCCTTTTTCCTCTCGGCAGTCATCTTCCCCCTGCCGGTCTGATGCACAACGAAGAATCTCTTGCAGATTGTGTCTAGAGCCTTGATGATTGCATCGTTCAGGCCGGCAGCCCCCTGAGAGCCTCCAAGGACAAGGAGAATGGGCTTGCTGGCTCTTATGCTGTATTGCTTGAGAAAGGCATCAGCCGATGCATCCAGAACCTCCTGCCTTATGGGGTTGCCTGTGTAAACACCGTTCCTGAGGGCCTTGGCGCATTGCTCATAGCCGCAGAACACAAGCCTGCTTGAGCCTTTGTTGAGCCTGGTAGCCAAGCCTGGGGTGCTGTCAGACTCGTGGCTGTAGACAGGGATGCCCAAGATCCTTGCGGCAAGCACCGGACCAAAGGACACATAGCCTCCCTTTGAAAAAAGAGCGGCAGGCCTTCTTGAAGCAAGTATCCTTCTTGCCTGGAAGAAGCCAAGACCTACATTGAAGGCATCTGAGAAATTCTGCCATGAAAAATAGCGCCGCAGCTTGCCGGATCTGATGGGCAGGAACTCAATGCCCTTGGATTGGACTGATTGTCTTTCAAGAGAATCCTCGCGTCCTATGTAGAACAGCTCATAGCCATAGGCTCTGAGACACTCGGCCACAGCCAAGGCAGGCTCCACATGGCCCAGTGTTCCTCCGCCTGTGATTGCGATTAAATTGCAGCTTCGTCCTTTTCTATTCATCTTCAAATCATTATACTGTATTCATGTCTAGTTTTTTAAGTAAGCTGTTCGGTTCTAAGAGTCAAAAGGATGAAAAAAAGCTTCTTCCTATAGTCGCGTCAGTAAACGCCCAGGAACAATGGGCGAAAAGTCTCAGCAAGGATGACTTTCCCAAGGCCACACAGGCCTTCAAGGAAGCCTTCAGCAAGGGCGAAAGCCTTGATTCCATGCTCCCCAAAGCCTTTGCGCTTGCTCGTGAAGCTGCTTTCAGGGTCCTTGGAGAAAGAGCCTACGATGTTCAGGTAATGGGATCCATCGTGCTTCACCAAGGCAACATCCTTGAGATGAAGACCGGTGAGGGCAAGACCCTCACCTCCGTTCCTGCCGCCTACCTCAATGCCATTGAGTCAAAGGGAGTCCATATAGTCACAGTCAACGATTATCTTGCCCAGCGCGACAGCCAGTGGATGGGGCCGGTGTTCCAGTACCTTGGGCTGACAGTTGGCTGCATACTCTCCTCAATGGACAATGAGGCCAGAAGGAAGGCTTATTCGGCCGACATCACCTACGGCACCAACAACGAGTTTGGCTTCGACTATCTCAGGGACAACATGAAGTCCCGCTTCAGCGACAAGATACAGCCTTCTCACCACTTCTGCATCATCGATGAGATTGACTCCATCCTCATAGATGAGGCAAGAACCCCCCTGATAATCAGCGGAGGCAGCGATGATGACACAATGCTTGCCATAAACGCCCAGAAGATCGTCTCCTACTTCACCGAGTGCGAGAAGGATCCTGAGACAGGAGACTACCCAGTCGAATCCCCTCTTGCTCGCTTTGATGCATCTGCCCAGGTGGAGATCAAGGGCGACTACATGGTCAATGAGAAGTCTCGCCACGTGACCTTCACCAAGCAAGGCATGGAGCACATGGAGGAGCTTCTCAAGCGCTTTGGGATCATAAGCTCCAGCATCTACGATGATGAGAACTTCGAGTACGTTCACTACGTGACCCAGGCTCTGACCGCACAGCTTCTCTACAAGAAGGATACAGACTACATAGTCAAGGACGGGGTTGTCCAGATAGTCGATGAGTTCACAGGGCGAATCCTTGAAGGCAGGCGCTACAGCGAAGGCCTTCACCAGGCCATTGAGGCCAAGGAGCATATAAAGGTCCTTGGCAGGTCGACCACCCTTGCAACCATCACCTTCCAGAACTTCTTCAGAATGTATGAGAAGCTCAGCGGAATGACTGGAACAGCTGCAACAGAGGCAACTGAGTTCATGGAGATCTACGGACTTGACGTAGTGGTGGTTCCGACCAACCTTCCTGTTCAGCGAAAGGACCTGACAGACCTGGTCTACCTCAACGAGAGCTTCAAGTACAAGGCAGTCATCGAGGAGATAAGGCGCGTCCATGCCACAGGCCAGCCAATACTTGTGGGAACCACAAGCATAGAGAAGAGCGAGTTCGTCAGTTCCCTTTTGCTTAAGTGCGGCATAAAGCACAATGTGCTGAATGCCAAGAACCATGCCCGCGAGGCTGCCATCATTGAGGAGGCCGGAAGGCTTGGAAGCGTCACCATATCCACCAACATGGCTGGTCGTGGAACCGATATCAAGCTTGGAGGAAACCTTGAGGCCATGGCCAGAAGCCGCATGGCCGAGGATGCCAGCGAAGAGGCCGTGAAGGCCAAGATGGAGGAGCTCAGGCCTGCCTATATCAAGGATTATGAACAGGTCAAGGCCCTTGGAGGCCTTTACATCCTTGGCACTGAGCGTCATGAGTCAAGAAGAATCGACAATCAGCTTCGAGGAAGATCCGGAAGACAGGGAGACCCAGGAATTTCACGCTTCATGGTAAGCCTGGACGATCCGCTGATGAGAATATTCGCAAAGGACAACATAAGAGTCCTTCTTGGACGGCTGGGGATGAACGATGGAACGCCTATCGAGAACTCAATGGTCGCCAAGACCGTGGAGAACGCCCAGAAGCAGGTCGAGGAGCGCAACTACGAGATCAGAAAGCACCTTCTTGAGTACGACAACGTTCTCAACGACCAGAGGAACTTCATCTACAGCCAGCGCGATTCCATACTCAGCGACGAGGCCCTGTTCGACAGGATCCTCAATGCTGCCTCCGAGTTTGTCGAGGACAGCCTGGAGGATACCCAGAAGCTCAGTCCTGAAGCCAGGGCGAAAAAAGCGCTTGCCGAGCTCAAGGAGACCCTGTCCTATGAGCCCTCAAGGGCCCTGGATGCAGCTGACCTGAAGGCAGACATCGAGAAGGACATAGAGCAGACTCTGAGAGCCAAGGCCTCCGCTCTGCCGCCACAGGTCTTCAATGAATACATAAGGATGATCTATCTCAGGCAGATAGACTCCCGCTGGCAGGAGCATCTCAACGAGCTTGAAGCCCTTCGCGATGCAGTGAGCCTAAGGTCCTATGCCCAGAAGAATCCGCTTCTTGAGTATAAGCTGGAAGGCTCCGATATCTTCAACGAGCTTCTCTATTCCATCAAGAAAGCCGTCGTCAGGAGCATACTGCTTGTCAAGATCAATGTCTCAGCCTCACCCGTTCAGCGCCAGGCTCGCCCAATCATCCTTGGCAGGCCAGCAGCCGCCCCATCAAGCTCCCACGAAGCCCTTCCAGGCCAGCAGAGCGTGCAGGTTGTCAGGTCCAACCCCAAGGTAGGCCGCAATGATCCCTGCCCTTGCGGATCGGGAAAGAAATACAAGAACTGCTGCGGACGCAACGCCTGATTTAGGGCCAGTGGCTTCATTGCTGAAGCCACTGGAAACCTTGATTGAGGAAGGCTTGCTGAGCTCTGCCTGAAAAATAAAGGAAGCTTAGAAGACCGAAGTAGGATCCAGGGCTATGTTGCTCTGCTCTACCTTGAAGTACAGGACGCTGTCAGCGCTGCTGTAGGCAATAGCCTTGCCCACTGTGCCGATTACAGTCTTGGCCTCGACAGTGTCGTCTGCCTTGACAGTGCAGGTGGCAAGGTTGATGTAGCTTGTAGTGTAAAGGCCATCATGGCTGATCTTCACAACATAGGCTCCAAGATCTGTATTCATGTCTGCAGATACTACAACTCCTCTTGCTGCAGCCTTCACCGGCTCATCAGCAATTCCCTGTATGTATATTCCTTCAAGGCTCGTGATCCTTCTAGTGAAAGGATCTGGGACTTTCTGGCCGAAGTAGACTATTGTGCGTCCGTCCATCGGGCTTGAGAACCTAAGGCCCCCTGCTGTCATGGATATGGAGGAAGCAGAGGTCTCGTCAGGAATGAAGAGGCTCTGGCCTGCCATGAGCTTGTCGGTTTCCAGTCCATTGATCTCCTGAAGGGCTATATAGCCTATGGAAAGGTCGAACTGAGTTGTTATGAAGCTAAGGGTATCTCCGCTTTGAACGGTGTAAAGAAAGCCATCCCGATCAGGAATCTGAAGAGTGTCGCCCTGCTTGAGAGCAGAAGGGTTTGTAATCTTGTTTACTGAGATGATCGTCCTTTCGCTTATGCCAAAGGCCTGGCTTATCTTGGCAAGCGTATCATCGCCAGTCACGATGTATTTCTGATACTGGACGCTTGAGCCTGAGGATGCGGGCTTTATGCTGTCCAGCCCAACTGCCTTGTCCTGGCTCTCTTGGGGCTGGGCAGCCTGTGCGACTGGGGAGGCTGGAGCTTCCGGCTCAACCGGATTCGCAATTGCTGGTTCAGGGGTGACAGCCTCGACAGGAGCTTCAGGGCGTGTGAGAACGTAGATAAGCACAGCTGCACATACAAGAAGGGCAAGAGACAATATGGCGACAATCAAGATCATCCTAAGGTTGGCGCTGAGCTTCCTTGGTCCCTGAAGGTCATCATAATCATTTGCCATAACGGGCCTCCTATCGACTTTTAACAGCTACAATACTACAATATTCCCATGGCAAATACCAGTCGCAAAAGCACTTTTTACTTTCTTAGCTTTCTCCTTGCCCTTATTGCCATGATTGTCCTGATCATCCATTCTGCGGCGATAATCCTAGGCGGCGCATCCAAGGCCTATGACGACCCCCTGGTCGCACAGTCCTTCTCAAGAGGAAACATCTATGATGCAAAAGGCCGGCTGATTGCCACGGACAAGACTATGTGGACCTTGTCGGTTCTTTTGAAGAAGGCTGATGACCTGCCTGCAATAGCAGCCTTCATAGCCCCTTTTACAGACCAGACCCCCGAGCAGGTTCTTCAGATATGCTCTGGCTATGAGACCTTTGCAAGGATCACAAGGCAATTTGATCCCTCTCGGGTCGAAAGCTTTCTAGCAAAGTCAAGAAAGAATGGCTATGCCAATGCTCTTGTTCTGGAGCCCTACCAAGGAAGATACTATCCCTACAGCTATCATGCTGCAAACCTTATCGGCTTTGTCGGTTGGGATGGCTTTGGCCTGGAAGGCATTGAGCTGAGCTATGAAAGCTGGCTCAGGGCCAAGGGCAAGCTTGGAGAGGCTTTCAGCCAGGGCTCAGACCTCTATCTAAGCCTGGACATGGACATCCAGTACGCCCTCGATGTAGCCATCCAGGCAATGGTTGATGAGAATCCCTGCGACTTTGCAGTGGCAATGATTGTCTCCTCCTCGACAGGAGAGATAGCTGCATGCACTTCATGGCCATGGTATAACCCGAACCGCTACTGGACCTACAGTGATGATAAGCGCAACAATCTTGCCTTCAACGCTGCCTTTGAGCCTGGATCGGTATTCAAGGTCTTCTCGCTGGCTTCAGCGCTTGAGGCTGGGACAGCTGACTTTGATGCCAGCTTTCATTGCGATGGCTCCTACACCTTCACCCACAACGGCCAGAGCTTCACGATTACCTGCCATTCAGCCCATGGGGATATAGACATTGATTCCATGATAGCCAAGTCCTGCAATGCCGCTGCAGCGCACTGGGCTCTTCAGACAGAGGACGCTGCATTTCTTGAGACCCTGACAAGCCTTGGCTTCTCCAAGGCACCTCAGACAAGGCTTCCAGCTACAAGCGGCGTGGTATACCCAATCTCCAGGTGGTCTGCCAGAAGCAAGGCTACAATGGCCTTTGGACAGGAGCTGACAGCATCAGCCCTGCAGCTCTGCATGGCCGCCACGGCCATAGCCAACGATGGGCGCAGGCTTGATCCAGTTCTTGTAAAGAGCATAGAAAGCGATGGTGAATCCGTATTCAAGGCAGTTCTGGGCACAGGACCGCAGGCCTTGTCAGCCTCCACCGCCCAGAGAGTGCTTGAGGCCATGTCAACGGCTACAGGCAAGGGCGGAACAGCAGTGCTTGCACAGGTCGAGGGCATAGAGGTTGCTGCCAAGACAGGCACTTCCCAGCTTCTTGGAACCGAAGGCGGAAACCTGGCCTCTACTCTTGCCATTGTACCAGGCTATGTGATCTACATAGCCGCCTACAACCCACAAGGCTCAACCATTTGGGGAGCGAACATTGCAAGCCCTGCAATAGCCGATGTGGTCAAGGCAATGGCAAGCCAGGGGCTTATCAGATACGAAGGGACTTGACCTTATCCATTAAAAGCGATGCTGAGGCCAGCTTGAAGCCCTGCTCAGGAACGCTGGAGTCCTGAAGGCAGTAGGCCTTCAGGCCATGAGCGTGCAAGAAGCTCAGCGACATTCCTATGTCCTTTGCCAGGTCCAGCTTTGTTATGGCTGCACAGCTGAAGGGGAACAGGGTGCATAGCTTGTCCATCTGCTCAAGGTTATCAGGATCGGATGCATCTATTACAAGACAGTATCTTGGGTTCATTGGAGAGAGCACGGAGGCTATGGCATCCACATCCTCCTTCGTCTCTGGATAGAAGCAGTCGATTATATTGTGCTGTGCGTTGGCAGAGGCCTGCACATCTTCCTTGGTATGGCCAATCTCAAGCCTGGAAAGCTTGACCTTCTCGGCTGTGTACCTTTGGGTGTACAAGGCCAGAAGGTTGCTGCATATCAGGGACTTGCCCGAATTTGCAAGCCCAAGTATGGCAAGGGCCTGAGGACAGTAGAGCTGGGTCTGTACGTCGATATCGATGACAGACCTTATATACGAATACAGGGTATGCTCGATGCTGAGGTTGTCTGCATCCTTGATCATGGAGGTCAGGGCTTCCAGTGCGCTGTCAATATAGTCAGAGGAGAAGCCGTTGTCCTCAAGAAGAGATCTTGCATACTGGGACTGTGGATCCTCGTTTCCGCTTTTTCTGCTCTTGAAGGTCTTTGCCTCAAACTCGAAGCGGTCGATGACAGTGGCTTCATTGTCGTCCTTCTTGGCATTCTGAGGGATGAAGCAAAGGATCTCGCAGCGAGGCTTGGACAAGAAGAGAAACCCTCTGTAGAAGTCGCGCCTCTGGTGGACGACTATATTCCATCCATATCGTCGGCGTGCCTTCTTCAGCGCGTTCTCATAGCTGTCTGCCTCTACTGCAAAGAATTCCACTATAGTATGTACCTCGAAAGATCCAGGTTCTTCACCAGCGATCCAAGCCTTTCATCCACATAGCTTGGGGTGATGGTTATGCTCTGCCCTCCAAGCTTGTCGGCATTGAAGCTCAAGTCCTCAAGCAGCGTCTCCATGACAGTGTAGAGCCTTCTTGCGCCGATGTTCTCTGTATTGCAGTTCACATCATAAGCAATTTCGCTGATTCTATGAAGAGCCTCATCAGTGAAGATCAGGTTTACATCCTCTGTCTTCAGCAGCTGAATGTACTGCAGGGTTATGGCATTCTCGGGCTCTGTAAGGATCCTGTAGAAATCCTCTGCCTTCAGGTCGGAAAGCTCGACGCGCAGCGGGAATCTTCCCTGAAGCTCAGGGATAAGGTCGCTGGGCTTGCTTACTGAGAAAGCTCCGGCTGCGATGAAGAGTATGTGGGTTGTGTCGATAACACCCCACTTCGTGTTCACCTTGCTTCCCTCGACAATCGGCAGTATGTCCCTCTGGACTCCTTCGCGGGATATGTCAGGAGAGGAGGAGTTGGCGTTCTTGCCGGCTATCTTGTCGATCTCGTCGATGAAGACTATTCCCATCTGCTCGGTTCTTTCCTTTGCAATATCAATGAGCTTGTCCTTGTCGACGCTTCGATCGGTCTCATCCTCTCTGAAGATCTCCCTAGCCCTCTTGACTGTGACCTTCTTCTTCTTTCTCTGCCCTGCAGGGCCAAGGGAGCCGAATATCGAGCCGAGGGAGTTGACTGCATTCTGAAGATCCTCAGGACCTCCCTGGCCTGCAAGCTCGATGCCGAACTTTGGAGCCGGTCCATCTATCTCCACCTCGCGATCCTCAAGAAGGCCCTCGCGAAGCATCTGCCTGAAGCTCTCCCTGGTTGCGGGCTTGCTCTGGTCGAACTGAGCTGAGCCGGAGGCCTCTGGCCTGAGGTTGGGAAGCAGGGCATCAAGAAGCCTCTCCTCCACCTTTGAATTGACTGCCTCGGTGTTGCTTGAGGCCAGTTCGTTCTTGACCAGGCTTATGGCGCTTGCCATAAGATCCCTTATTATGGACTCAACATCTCGGCCTACATATCCCACCTCTGTGTACTTTGTGGCCTCAACCTTTATGAAAGGCGCGCTTGACAGCTTTGCAATCCTTCTGGCTATCTCAGTCTTTCCGACTCCAGTGGATCCAATCATGATGATGTTCTTCGGGAAGACCTCATCTCTCATGCCTTCCCCAAGCCTTTTTCGCCTTGTCCTGTTTCGAAGAGCCACGGCTATTATCCTCTTGGCCCTGTCCTGTCCTATTATGTACTTGTTAAGCTGCTCTACGATCTGCGATGGTGTCATGTCATCCATGTTGATCTGTGGGCTTGGCAATTGATTCATACTACTTTCTTCCTTCTAGATGGTCGCTTATGATGTTGTGATTTGTATATATGCAGATGTCAGCAGCAATTGAAACCGCCTTTCTGGCTATCTGCTCCGCTGTAAGGTCGTTGGGATAATCCAGGTAGGCCCTTGCTGCGCTCTGGGCGTAGTTGCCGCCGCTTCCAATCCCTATAGCGTCATACTCTGGCTCAAGTATGTCTCCTGCTCCGGAAACATAGAAGAGCTTGTCTCCATCGCTTGCCAGTATTACTGCCTCAAGCTTGCGATAGTTCCGGTCCATTCGCCATTCACGAGCCAGGCTGATTATAGCCTTTGAAAGGTCCCCTGAGGCTTCCTTAAGCTTGGACTCAAAGAGGTCGAAGAGAACAAAGGCATCGGCGACTGTGCCGGCAAAGCCTGTGATTATCTTATCATCAAAGATCCTTCGGATCTTTCTTGAGTTTCCCTTGACAACTGTATCGCCGCTTGTAGCCTGTCCATCGCCAGCTATGGCGACCACGCCGCCCTTGCGCACGGCGCATATTGTTGTTCCTTCCAGCTTATTCATCGCTCTTTCTCCCATGTGGATGGCTTGCGTTATAGACATCCCTTAATCTTTTGCTTGACACATGAGTGTAGATCTGGGTGGTGGATATGCTGCTGTGTCCCAGCATCTCCTGCACAAGCCTTATCCCAGTGTCGTTGTCCAGCATATGAGTTGCAAAGCTGTGGCGCAGAGTGTGGGGAGAAAACTGCTTGGTAAGCCCCATTTCTTCCTTGGTCCTGTAAAAAATACAATGAACTTGTGAAACAGACAACTGTTTTCCCTTTGAATTCAGAAAAAGCCATCTCTGCTCATCAGTGCACAGCGTGCCTCGAAGCTTCAGGTATTGTCTGAGTACCTGCTCACACCTTGGCGTGAAAAAGCACCAGCGCTGCTTGCTCCCCTTTCCAGTGACTAGAATCTGCCTTGCCTCAAGGTCCATGTCATCCAGCCTTGCATCTATGGCTTCGCTGAGCCTGCAGCCTGTGCTGTAGAAGAAGTTGAACAGGGCAAGGCTCAGCAGATCGTCATAGCTTTCCCAGTCTCTGTTGATCAGCCTTGATACCTCCTCCTCGCTCAGGACGCTTGGAAGCCTTCGCTGTCTCTTCGTGGAAGCTATGCGTGCAAAGGGATTCGACTTGAGCCGCATATGGGAGCATTGATAGGAGAAGAAGCTTCTCAGGGCGCAGAGCATGCGGTTTGTCGAGGAGACGGCCAGGCCCTTGGAAAGAAGCTCTCCGGAGAGCTGGCGTGCATCCTGGTAGGTGAAGTCCTCCAGGCTTATTGATCTAAGCCTAGTGAACTCAACAAGATGGCTCAGGTCCCTTCGATAGGCATCTACAGTGTTTTGACTCTTGCCTCCTACATTTCTCAGGAACTCCAGATAGTCCTTGACTTCCTTTTCAGTATCCATGGCTCTAGAATATATCAAAACCCACCTTGATGAGAAGCATGGCCATGACAATGAGCATCATAGGCTTTACAGCCGCAGCTCCTTTCTTGACCACAAGCCTGGAGCCCAGGAAATTGCCAAGCATTGAGCAAAGCGCACAGGGGATGGCGACCTGGTAGACCACAACCTTATTGATTATGAATGTTGCCAGCGCCGCTGCATTGCTTGACAGGTTCACCAGCTTGGCATTGCCGCAGCTTTTCCTGGAATCCAAGGATATAACCAAGGCAAACATCAAGGTCAGGAACATCCCGGTCCCAGGCCCAAAGAAGCCGTCATAAAATCCAATGAGGATTGAGAAGGCCAGGCATATAAGGATTCTCGCACCTGTAATCCTGACCTCTCTGCCTTCATGGTCCCAGTCCTTCTTGAAGATAGTTATTACAGCAAGCGCCGGCACAAGGATGAAAAGCATTATTGCAAAGGCCTTTTCGTCCATCAGCAGCGAAACCCTGGAGCCGAAGGCCGAGCCCACGAAGGCGCCAATTACGCTGGATACAGCTGTCCTTGGCTCAAAATCCCTCTCATGAACGTACTGGGCTGAGGCAATCAGGCTTCCGCTGAAGGAGGAGAACTTATTGGTGCCCAGGGCATAATGGGACGGAATGCCAAAGGCTACATAGGCCGAAAGGCTTATCAAGCCACCCCCTCCTGCAATTGAATCAATAAAGCCGGCCAGCCCGACAATCAGGCATAGAATAACCAGCATCCAGCCGTCAATCATCCTTGCGCTCCTTTGACAGAGGATGATGCTTCAGGAACTCCCTTTTCAGATCATCGTTGTCTACATGGGTATAGATCTGGGTTGTTCTCAGGTCGCTGTGTCCAAGAAGCTCTTGGACGACCCTGAGATCAGCTCCTCCGCGAAGCATATGGGTGGCATAGCTGTGGCGCAGGGTATGGACCTTTGCGTTTACTCCGCAGGCCTCTCTAATCTGGGAGAAGCGCTTCCATATCTCAGCTCGGGTGAGCTTGTTGCCTCTCCTTCCTATAAAAAGGCTGGAGCATTTAGGCTTAAGAAGGGGCCTAGAATAGCGAAGGTACTGGTCAAGCCTTTCCATGGCAACCTGCCCTATGGGAACACGCCGTTCCTTGTCGCCCTTTCCGATTACCCTGAGGCTTGCCTGGCGCAGGTCCAGGTCGCTTAGCTTAAGGGAAGCTGCCTCGCTTATCCTAAGACCGCAGGAATAAATCAGCTCAAAGAGAGTCCTGTCCCTGATGGAAAGCGGATCTTCGCCCTTTATTGAGTCGAGAAGCTTGTCTACATCATCGTAGTCCATGGCCTTGATCATTGGTCTTGAGACCTTGGTCTTCATTACAAGAAGATCTGGGTTGTCTGGCCTTATATCCTCATCCTGTATGTAGCGAAAGAAGCTTGCAAGGCTTGTCTGAATGCGAGAAACGGTCCTTGGACAAAGACCGTTTCCCCTCTTGCTGATATAAGCCTCTATGTCTGAGGCATCTACGTCCTCAATTTCCTTGTCTAGGCTCTGCAGAAAAAGCCGAGCCTCTCTTTTGTAGCTCTCTATAGTAGCCTTGGCAAGCCTTCTCTCTATCAGAAGATGGCTTGCATAAGCATCCAGAAGGTCGCTGTAGGCTGGGCTCATTGCTCGTTTTTCTTTGCACCATAGCGCAGTATTGCTGGAACGCTGAAGTCCTTGAGATCGGCATCCCTGTAGCCGCCCTGGCTTGAGATCTTGTTCTGAAGATCCTGCCAACGGTTGACGGTTATAACCTCAGGCTTGGGCACTGTAGGCTCAGGAGCCTTGTAAGGCTTGTCCTGCTCGCCAGCTGCCGAGGCTGAAGCTTCCTCGAAGGTAGGCTCAGCTGCCTTGAAGCCGGTGGCTACCACGGTGACCTTTATCTGGTCTCCAAGCTCAGGCTTGAAGGCCTGGCCGCTGATAATAAGGGCCTCTGGATCGCACTTCTTGCTGATAAGGTCCACCACAACCTGGTATTCCTCAAGAGTAAGGTTCTCTCCTCCTGTCAGGTTTACAAGAACAGCCTTGGCTCCTTCTATTGTGGCATTCTCTAAGAGAGGATTGCTTATAGCCTGGGTTGCAGCATCTACAGCCCTGTTGGCTCCCTCGCCAAGCCCGATGCCCATCAGGGCATCGCCCTTGTTGCTCATGACAGTTCTCACATCGGCAAAGTCGATGTTTATCTCGCCGGGCTCAGTTATGAGCTCGGTTATTCCCTGAACGCCCTGGCGAAGCACATCGTCAGCCATCAGGAAGGCCTGCTTTATCGGGGTGGCCTTGTCTGCAACCTTCAAGAGGTACTGGTTTGGGATGAGGATCATGGTGTCCACGTTCTTGCGAAGCTTCTCGATTCCCACCTGGGCAAGCTCAAGCTTCTTCTTTCCCTCAAAGGAGAACGGCGTGGTTACAACAGCTACGGTCAGAATGCCCTCGGCTCGCGCTACCTCGGCGACAATTGGAGCGGCTCCAGTGCCGGTGCCGCCGCCCATGCCTGCGGTTATGAAGACCATATCAGTGCCCTGGAGGATCTTTCGGATCTCCTCCTTGGACTCTATTGCGGCCTTCTCACCCACTTCCGGCACGCCGCCTGCTCCCAGCCCGCCTGTAAGCTCCTTTCCAATTGGAAGCCTGATCTGGGCGTTGGACCTGTATAGAGCCTGCATGTCTGTATTCATCGCTACATAGGTGACCTTCTTAAGGCCATTGAGAATCATGCGATTTACAGCATTGCCGCCTGCCCCTCCAACACCGACAACCTTTATATCGGTTGGTGTTACGGGCTCTTCATATACTAGGTCTTCAACCATTCCAAAATCCATATCTACCTCTTTAGAAATTCTTCTTGAACATGCTTGCCAGAGCCTTGAATGGATTGGCTCTCTTGGCAGATGCTGAGCCTGAGGAACGCCCTGCAGGCTTTTGCGCCAGACGCGCTGCCTCATTCTTCATCAACCCAAGCACTGTGGTGTACCGGGGATCTATATAGTTGCGATCCAGGCCCTTGAGGGCTTCAGGGAAGCCTATCCTGGCTGGACATCTGAAAATCTCGCTGGCAAGCTCTGTCACTCCAGAAAGCAGAGCTCCTCCTCCGACCAATATCACCCCGCTTCCCCAGTTGGACTGAGGATTGACCCT